>PPYF01171654.1_pt1 | contig 133213 bp, 135 predicted proteins | sample 1559871 | NCBI WGS metagenome assembly PPYF01 (sample SAMN08240021, study PRJNA423297) | Human gut metagenome, whole genome shotgun sequencing project.
AAGTACGAATTGACAAAGGTATAACTATAAGTGGTATAGGTCCAGCAATTTTAATAGTAAATCAAGATTAGGAGGTAGGGAAGATGAATGCTGATACAATAAAAATAATAAAAGTTGAATCAAATGTATATAACTTAATCGAGGAACTATATTACAAATTGAAAGAGCAAAAATTAAAATGAAGAATGCTATTATATATGTTAGAGTTTCTACAGAAGAACAGGCAAAAAATGACTTAAAAAGCTCTCTTGAAATGCAAAAATCAAAATGCCTCGATTACTGCAAACAGAATAATTTAAATCCTGTAAAAATTATTCAGGATATTCAATCAGGAGGGAATGATAAAAGAAAAGGTTTTTTAGAACTTCAAAAGGAACTTGAAACTGGAATTTATGATATAGTAGTAGTTTATGAAATTTCCAGAATATCCAGAGTAGCAAGTACGGGTTTAGAGTTTGCCGATATGTTATCTAGGTTATCTGTACAGTTTGCTAGTATAATGCAACCACAAGCAAATAAATTTATACTTGGAATACTCTTTTCTATAGCAGAGGAAGAAAGAACACAAGGGTCACAAAGAACTAAAAGTAATAAGTTAGAAAGAGCTAAAAAGGGGTTTTATCAAGGTAAAGCCCCTTATGGATATAAAAATATCCCAAATTCTCTTGAAATAGTTGAAGAGGAAGCAAAAATAGTTAGAGAGTTATTTGAAGAATATTTGAATAGTTTTAGTTTTTCTAAATTGAGCAGAGATTACAATATAAGTATAAGCACAGTTAAAAATATACTAACTAATAGAGCTTATACAGGTTGGTTCAAATATGGAGAGAAAAAGAGAGACAATTTATTTCAGGAGTATAAAAAAAGTAAGGATGTTAAATATTATAAAGGAAATTATCCACATATAATAGATGAAGAGATTTTTTACAAAGTACAAGAAGCAATAAGCAAAAAAATAAAGATCAATGCAGCTTTCCCTGTTATTTTATTCTCTGGTCTGGTGGAGTGCAGTTGTGGAGCTAAAATGTACCAGGAAAAGAAAACTAAAATGATAAAAGGAGTTAAAAATATAAGTTATTATTATAAATGTAACTCTTGCAATAAATCATTTAATGCTAACAAAGAAAAAATTATAATCGAAGCTATAAAAAGTTATGAGGTAGAAAGTGGAGAAGTAGAAAAAGTTGATAATTCTAAAATTATAAATAAACTAAAAAAAGAACTTGAACAATTACCAATAAAAAAACAAAGATTAATGGAGCTTTATACCAATGGATTAATTTCTATGGAAGCAATAAAAGAAAAGTGTAATAACTTTGATCAGGAAAAAGAAAAAATTGAGATCCAATTAAAAAAATATACCCAAGAAAGCAAAGAAATATCTACACAAGAAATTTTAGATACAAAAGCTAAACTGATATATATATTAGAAAATTATGATTTAGATGATGTACAATCTATAAGGAAGATTTTAAGAATGTTGATAAAGAAAATAAAAATTAATGATATAAAAAAATTTGATTTTTTAATAGAGTTGTGATATCCTAAAAATAGAGAAATTAAATAAAATATTATCTTCAGGGCAGGGTGAGCATTTTGCAACTCCCGACCGGCGGTAAAAGTCCGCGAAGACCTTTGGTCTTGATTTGGTGCAACTCCAAAACCGACAGTATAGTCTGGATGGAAGAAGAGGAAAGAAATCTTTTTTGATTGTCTTTTTTATGCTTTTACAGCCCGGAGTTTATCTGGGCTTTTTTATTTGTCCTGAATCACAAGGAGGAAAAATGAAAGTATTAGAAGGAAATTATGCAGGTAGAGGGTTAAGAGTTGGAATTGTAGCAGCAAGATTTAATGAGTTCATTACATCTAAATTAATAGGTGGAGCAGAAGATGCACTAGTTAGACATGAAGTTGCAAAAGATGATATTGAATTAGCTTGGGTACCTGGAGCATTTGAAATTCCTTTAGCAGCAAAGAAAATGGCAGAATCAGGGAGATATGATGCTGTAATTACTCTAGGAGCAGTAATTAAAGGATCAACACCGCATTTTGATTACGTTTGTGCAGAAGTTTCTAAAGGAGTAGCTACTGTAAGTCTTCAAAGTAATATACCAGTAATATTTGGTGTACTTACTACAAACACTATAGAAGAAGCTATCCAAAGAGCTGGAACAAAAGCAGGAAATAAAGGATTTGATGCTGGAGTTACAGCTATTGAAATGGTAAACTTACTAAAGGGGATGTAATCATGGATAAGAAGTACATGGAGAGGGCATTGGAACTTGCTGCTCTGGGAGAGGGAAATGTAAATCCTAATCCTATGGTAGGGGCAGTAGTAGTAAAAGATGGAAAAATATTAGGGGAAGGATATCATAAAAAATATGGTGGACCTCATGCAGAAGTTTTTGCTCTGGAAGAAGCTGGAGAAAAAGCTAAGGGAGCAACTATCTATGTTACTTTAGAACCATGTTCTCATTATGGAAAAACTCCTCCATGTGCCAAAAAAATAATAGATATGGGGATAAAAAGATGCGTTATCGCATCTTTAGACCCTAATCCACTAGTATCTGGAAGAGGTATAAAAATGATGACAGATGCTGGGATTGAAGTAATTACTGGCATCATGGAAAAAGAAGCTTTAGAACTCAATAGAGTTTTTATGAAATATATATCAACAAAGACGCCATATCTATTTTTGAAATGTGGTATAACATTAGATGGGAAAATAGCCAGCAGAACAGGAAATTCAAAATGGATAACTAACGAACTGGCGAGAGAAAAAGTACAAAGACTGAGAAATAAATATATGGGAATAATGGTAGGAATAAATACAGTTCTTGCAGATGACCCAAGTCTTACAGCTAGAATAGAAAATGGAAGAAATCCATATAGAATAGTAATAGACCCATTTTTAGATATTCCTTTAGATTCAAAGTTTGTAAATTTTGAAGATGGAAAAAGTATTCTGGTTACTTCATATAATAATGTAGAAAAAGAAAAAATATCTCTTTTAAAAAATAAAAATGTAAATGTGATTTTTTTAGAAGGAACAGATTTTAAAATATGTGATATATTAAAAAAAGTTGGTGAAACAGGAATAGATGCAGTTCTTTTAGAAGGTGGAAGTTTCCTAATATCAAGAGCTTTTGCTGAAAAAGCTATAGATGGCGGAGAGATATTTATTGCTCCAAAGATACTTGGAGATGGTGAAGCGGTACCTTTTATAAAGGGATTTACCTGTGAAAATATTTCTGATGGATTTCAGCTGGAAAATGTTAAAATAAATAATTATGGAAATAATGTATCGATGGAATTTTACAGATAGAGAGGAGAGTGAGTTCTATTTTTACAGGACTTGTAGAAGAGATGGGAGAAGTCCTTGCTATTGAAAATGGTGAGAAATCTCTTAAAATAAAAATAAAATGTAAAAAAGTCTTAGATAAAAGTAAGATTGGAGATAGTATAGCAACAAATGGAACTTGTCTTACTGCTGTTGAAATAGGAGAGAACTATTTTACTGCTGACTGTATGTATGAAACAGTAAAAAGAACTAATCTGAAAAGACTTAAAGCAGGGGATAAAGTAAATCTTGAAAAATCTATCACATTGGCAACTCCTCTTGGAGGACATCTTGTAACAGGAGATGTGGACTGTGAAGGAACTATTGCTTCAATAACTTCTGAAGGAATAGCAAAGATATATGAGATAGAGATAGACAGACAATATATGAAATATGTAGTGGAAAAAGGAAGAGTAACTTTAGATGGAGCAAGTCTGACAGTTATGAGAATGACAGACAGTAGTCTGAGTGTATCTCTTATACCACATACACAGGAAATGGTAACATTAGGAAGTAAAAATATAGGAGATCATATAAATGTAGAAACTGATCTCATAGGAAAATATGTAGAAAGACTGCTTAATTTTTCTGGTGAAGATAAAAAAGAAGGAATACTTACAAGAGAGTTTCTCTTGGAAAATGGATTTTAGAGGAGAGTGAATTAAGAATGTTAGATAGAATAGAAGATGCTCTGGAAGACCTAAGAGCTGGTAAATCAATAATTGTAGTAGATGATGAAAATCGTGAAAATGAAGGAGATATAATCTGTGCAGCAGAGTTTGCAACATTGGAAAATGTAAATCTTATGGCAGCTCATGCAAGAGGGCTTATCTGTATGCCTATGTCACAAGAATATATAGAAAAATTAGACCTGCCTCAAATGTGCAGTGATAATACTGATAACCATTGTACAGCTTTCACTGTGTCTATTGACCATGTGGACACAACAACTGGAATATCAGCATATGAGCGTGGAATTACAGCTATGAAAGTAGTAGAGGAAGGAGCAAAACCAAAAGATTTCAGAAGACCTGGACATATGTTTCCTCTTAGAGCAAAAGAAGGAGGAGTTCTTGTAAGAAATGGACATACAGAAGCAACTGTAGATCTTATGGTACTTGCAGGACTTAAACCAGTAGGATTATGCTGTGAAATAATGAAAGAAGATGGAATGATGGCAAGAATGGACGATCTTCAAGAATTTGCTAAAAAATTCAATCTTAAAATGATATCTATAGAAGATCTTCAAAAATATAGAAGAAAAAATGAAAAACTTATGGAAATATCTGTAAAAGCAAAAATGCCAACAGCTCAAGGAGAATTTGAAATAGTTGGTTTTGATAATAAACTTGATGATAAGGAACATATTGCTCTTATAAAAGGAGATTTAGAAGGAAAAGAAGATGTTCTTATAAGAATCCATTCAGAATGTTTCACAGGAGATATTCTAGGATCATTGAGATGTGACTGCGGTTCTCAATTGAAAAGAGCTATGAAGAGAGTAGATGAAGAGGGAGAGGGAGCTGTTCTTTATTTAAGACAGGAAGGAAGAGGAATTGGACTTCTTAATAAACTTAGAGCTTATACTCTTCAAGATAATGGAGCAGATACTGTAGAGGCAAATGTAAAACTTGGATTTGATCCAGATATGAGAGATTATTCTATAGCAGCTCAAATGATAAAAGCTCTTGGAATAAAATCAGTAAGAATAATGACAAACAACCCTGAAAAAATTAAAGGGCTGGAAGAGTATGGAATAAAAGTAACTGGAAGAGAAGCTATTGAGACAGGATTTAATCCATCAAATGAAAGATATATGAAAACTAAAAAAGAAAAAATGGGTCATATACTTCACATCTAATCTAAGAAAATAAAGTGTTTTGGGAAATGAGTTCATCATTTAAAGAAATGGACTCATTTCTTTTTTTTCTAATAAATGCTATAATTAAAAAAAATAAAAAGTGTGGAGAAATTATGGAAAATATTAAAGAAACTATAACTGTATATGCTGATGAAAATGATAAAGGAAAGAGAATAGACAGTTTTTTGAATGAAGTCATAGATGATGCAACAAGATCCTATATTCAGAAAATAATTGATGGTGGATATGTGGAGATAACTGGAAAGAAAGTTACTAAGAGCGGAAATAAACTCAAAGGAACAGAAACAATTACAGTAAATATTCCAGAAGATGAAATTCTTGATGTGATACCAGAAAATATCCCTCTTAATATAATATATGAAGATAAAGATATAGTTGTTATAAATAAAGCACCTGATATGGTAGTGCATCCTGCACATGGAAACTATAATGGAACCCTTGTGAATGCTCTGTTGTATCATATAAAAGATCTCTCTACTATCAATGGAGTGATAAGACCTGGAATTGTTCACAGGCTGGATAAGGATACAAGTGGAGTCATAGTGGTAGCTAAAAATGATGAAGCTCACTCGACTCTTTCAGATATGTTTAAGGAAAAAACTTTGGAAAAAACATATATCTGTATAGCAAAGGGAATATTTAAAGATAAATCTGGAAGGATAGAAACTCTTATAGGAAGAGATTCAAGAGATAGAAAAAAAATGGCAGTAGTAGATATAAATGGAAAAAATGCTATTTCAAATTATGAAATATTAGATGAAGGGAAAAATTTCTCTCTTGTAAAAGTGAGAATAGAAACTGGAAGAACACATCAGATAAGAGTTCATATGAAATATCTTAATCATCCAATACTGGGAGATTCTGTATATGGAAGCAGTGGTGAAGGAGCCAAGAGACAAATGCTTCATGCGTATAGATTAAAATTTACCCATCCTGTAACAAAAAAAGAGATGGAAGTTACAGCAGATATACCAGAGGATTTTAAAAAGGCAGCAAAATTTGCTGGAGTAAATATAGATAAAATAAATTTCTAAAGAAGGACTGATCATGAAAAATAAAAAAAATGATGAAAGACCAGAAAATCAGCTGGGACTTTTTTCTGTGGAAGAGAAAAAAGTGACAAGAGGAAGAAAGAAGAAAAATATTTTAAGTGAAGAGAAAGAAGCTGCATCACTTCATGACTTTGATATTAACATAGGTGAAGAAATTATAGGAGTAGATGAAGCAGGAAGAGGGCCACTGGCAGGATCTGTAGTAGCTGCTGCTGTAAAGATAAAAGATTATAACAGCGACCTTGATGAGATAAATGATTCAAAGCAAATATCGGAAAAAAAGAGAGAAAGACTTTATGATGTAGTAAAAGAACATTTTTATGTAGGAGTAGGAGTAGCTGATGCTAAAGAGATAGATGAAATAAATATACTTAATGCTACTTTTTTAGCAATGAGAAGAGCTCTGGAGAATTTAAAAAAAGAGTGTGAAGGAGAATACCTTGTACTAGTAGATGGAAATTTCAAGATAAGAGAATATAAAGGAAGACAGGAACCTATAGTTAAAGGGGATGGGAAAAGTCTTTCAATAGCGGCCGCTTCTATAATAGCAAAAGTGACAAGGGACAGAATGATGAGAGAGGAAGCTGTTAAATATCCTCTCTATGGATTTGAGAAGCATAAAGGCTATGGAACAAAACAGCACAGAGATGCAATAGAAGAACATGGAGTATTAGATATACACAGAAAAAGTTTTCTCACTAAAATATTAAAATAAAGACTGGAGATTCTTATGAATAAAAGAGAAAAAGGTAGTATTTATGAGGAGAGGGCAGCAGAGTTTTTAGAAAAAAATTCATATAGAATTTTAGATAAAAACTACCATGGAAAACATGGAGAGATAGATTTGATAGCATTAAAGGATAGACAAATCGTATTTATCGAGGTAAAATATAGAGAAACATCTAAATATGGTGATGGTGTAGAGGCTGTAGATAAAAGAAAAGCTGTAAGAATATATAAAACAGCAGAAGAGTATCTTATAAAAAATCATATAGTAGATCACGATGTCAGATTCGACTGTATAAGCTATTTAGGAGATAAACAGAAATGGCTTAAAAATATTTTATGGGGTGATGAAATTGGATTTTAAGTGTGTAAAATGCGGATGTGATAAATATCAGGTAAAAACTTCGATTTTACCAGAAAAAAGTCCAGGGCTAAAGCTGGAATTAAGTACTTATTATATAAAGACATGCTTGAATTGTGGATATACAGAAATATATTCCGCCAAAATAGTGGACATGGAAAAAGATGAAGAGCTTAAGCCAGAGTTTTAGGAAGCTTTTCTTTTCAGTAAAGTGTTCAGTATGTGGAAAAATTATAGAAGATGAAAATAATTATATATGTCATGAGTGTTTCAAAATATTGAAAAGAAAAGCTGAGATGAAAAATATATTTAATTACTATTTTTTATATTATTATGATGAGGATATAAAAAAAATTATAGCAGATTATAAACTTAAGAATAGAAAGGGACTTTCAAGAGAAATTTCTATTTTAATAAAAAAACCTTTAAAGGAACTGATACAAGAAAAAAGAATAAATATAGTGATACCAGTTCCAATAAGCAGAAACAGAATGAGAGAAAGAGGATTTAATCAGATAGAAGAAATATTGGAAGAATTGGATATAGATTATAAAACAATGGATAGAATAAAGGATACAGAACATATGTATTCTATACTGGAAGAGAAAAAAAGAGAAGAAAATATTAAAAAAGCCTTTAAACATAATGAGGTAGATGCAGATGGGAAAAACATACTTATAATAGATGATATAGTAACTACAGGAAGTACAATAAGAGAAGTAGTGAAGGAGATAAGGAAAAGGAGTTCTCCAAAAGAGATCTATGTTTTTTCAATAGCAATGTCGAGATTCTTTAAAAAATAAATGAAAACAGAGGTTATGATGGAAGTATATGTAGATAATGTAAAAGTGGAGATGAAACAGAAAAATTTTAAAAGTTTGGGAAATGCAATTTCTGCAATCAATAAAAAACTTATGAAAGAAAATAAAATACCCCATGAAATATATGTAAATGGGAGCACTTTAAGAGATAATAGTATTATAGGAGGTAAAGATCTCAAAGTTATTGAAGTAATAACAAAAACTCATGGAGCTATGATACTGGAATCAATCCTTACAGCTAAGGAGTCAATTGACAGATATTTTGAAATATTTGATGATATGGAAGAAAGTGGTCAAGAAAGTCTTAATGATGAAGATGAAATTCAGCTCATAGAAATGGTGATTTTTTTGAGATGGTTTTATAATCTTCTTCTTTTAATAAAAGAAAACCACATACTTGATTTTATATATGAAGATTTTGATGAATATATAGAAGATTTCAAAAAAGAACTGGAAGTTGCAGAGCAGGCATATGAAGCAAGAGATCTGATAGGATTTATAGATATACTTGAATTTTCAATAGGAGATCTTCTAATAGAATTTTATGATAATGTAGAAGATTATTACAATGATATCGCAGAAGAAGAAAATCGTAAAAGATTGCTCAATTAATAGTTATTATATGACCAATGATACATTTGAAAAATAATGATTACTGTGATAATATTTATTGAAAAGTAAATATAAAAATGGAGGTTATTTAGGATGAGAAAAAAAGTTATAGCTGGGAACTGGAAAATGAATAAAACTAATGCAGAAGCGGTGGAAATGCTTACTGAATTAAAAGAACTTGTAAAAGGAATAGATAATGTAGGAATAATAATAGGAGCTCCATTCACTGCACTTTCTGATGCTGTAAAAGCTGTAAAAGGAAGTAATATAGCAATAGCAGCGGAAAATGTTTATCCAAAAGATTCAGGAGCATACACAGGAGAAGTTTCTCCATCTATGCTTAAAGCTATAGGAGTAGAATATGTTATTCTAGGACATTCAGAAAGAAGAGAATACTTCAAAGAAAGTGATGAATTCATAAATGAAAAGGTAAAAGCTGTCTTAGCTGCTGGAATGCTGCCAATACTATGTATTGGGGAAAAATTAGAAGAAAGAGAATCAGGAAAAACTGGTGAAGTTACTGAAACTCAAATCAGAGGTGGATTGAAAGATCTTACTGCTGAAGAAGCTAAAAAAGTAATAGTTGCTTATGAACCAGTATGGGCAATAGGAACAGGTAAAACTGCTACACCTGAAATGGCTCAGGAAACACACAGACAAGTAAGAGATGTACTTGTATCTATGTTTGGAAATGAAACTGCTGAAGAGATGATAATCCAATATGGTGGATCAATGAAGCCTGATAATGCTGTTGAATTATTAGCACAAAAGGATATTGATGGAGGACTTATAGGAGGAGCATCTTTAAAAGCTTCTTCATTTGCTGAAATAGTTGTAGCAGGAAAATAAAAGAGGTGGAAAATTAAATGAACAAAAAACCATTAATGCTTATGATATTAGATGGATGGGGTATCAATAAACATCCAGAACAAAAAAATGCAATAGTAGCTGCAAACCCTGAAAATTTTTACAGACTTGAAAAAGAATATCCTCATTCTGAACTGGAAGCTTCTGGTGAAGCTGTTGGTCTTCCGGATGGACAAATGGGAAATTCAGAAGTAGGACATTTAAACATAGGTTCAGGAAGAGTAGTTTATCAGCCATTAGTTGAAATTTCAAAAGATATAAGAGAGGGAACTTTTTTCAATAATAAGGTTCTTAAAGAAGCTTTTGAATATGCTGCAAAAGAAGGAAAACCAGTACATTTTGGAGGATTAGTTTCTCCAGGAGGAGTACACTCACATACTGATCATCTTTATGGTCTTTTGATGATGGCTAAAAAATATGGAGTAAAAGCTTATGTTCATGCTTTTCTTGATGGAAGAGATACAGCTCCTGAGTCTGGAGAAGGATTTTTAAAAGAACTTGAAGCTAAGATGAAAGAAATAGGTGAAGGAACAATAGCAACTATATCTGGTAGATATTATGCTATGGATAGAGACAAGAACTGGGACAGAGTAAAAAAAGCCTATGATGCTATGGTATATGGAATAGGAAATCATGCTTCTTCAGCTATTGAAGCAATAGAAAAATCATATGCTGAAAAAGTAAGTGATGAATTTGTAATTCCTACTGTAGTATGTTCAGAGGGAATTATCAAAAAAGGAGATGTATTTATAAACTTCAACTTTAGACCTGACAGAGCAAGAGAAATAACAAGAGCTTTAAATGATAAAGAATTCTCTGGATTTGAAAGAGAATATCTAGGGCTAAAATATTATTGTATGCGTCAGTATGATTCTACTATAGATGCACCAGTGATTTATGGAGAAAAAGATATAACTAATACTCTTGGTGAAGTTATATCGAAGGCAGGATTAAAACAATTAAGAACTGCTGAAACAGAAAAATATGCCCATGTAACTTTCTTCTTTAATGGAGGAAAGGAAGCTCAATATGAAGGAGAAGAGAGAAAACTCGTAGCATCACCTAAAGTAGCTACATATGATCTCCAGCCTGAGATGTCAGCATGCGGAGTTACAGAAGGGCTTATGGAAGCTCTGGATTCAGGGAAATTCGATGTTATTATAGTCAACTATGCCAACCCTGACATGGTAGGTCACACAGGGGTATTTGAAGCTGCTGTAGCTGCTGTGAAGAAAATAGATTTCTGTTTAGGAAAAGTTTCTCAGAAAGTACTTGAACTTGGAGGAACACTTTTAGTGACTGCTGATCATGGAAATGTTGAACTTATGGAAGATCCAGTTACTAAAATACCATTTACTGCGCATACAACTAATAGAGTTCCGTTTATAATGGTGTCAAATGAGTATAAGAATTATAAATTAGAAGATGGAAAATTATCAGATATAGCTCCAACTATGTTGGAAATTTTGGGTATAAATAAACCAGAAGAAATGAATGGAAAATCACTATTAGTAAAATAAAAAAAATTATAATCTTTTTTTAAAAGGTATCTGTTTTTTAAACAGATACCTTTTTTGTTTGATTAAAAAAATTTTAAGAGATAAAAAGAATAGAAATTTTTTTTAAAATAAAGGATTTTAAAAATAAAAATTGAGAAAGGGGCAATTTTTATACATTTCTCTTAGTAAAAGAAGGTATACAAATGTTAAAAAACATGTGTAATATGTTTAGTTTTGAAATATATAGCTTGACAACTAAACGAAAAGATGGTAAAAAAGTAATAGGAAATGGGAATAAAAGCAGAATGAGTATACCTATGAAAGTTTTATTTTTATAAACTATTCTAGCAGAAGAAAAAAGAAAGTATAGGTTAGGGATATATTTTTTTATTTTTTTTGAAAGAATATAAAATAAAATTTGTAGATACCACTGCTATTGCTTATTCTTAATTTAAACCTAATAATATTTTGGAGGTAAAAATATGATAGCAGTACTTAAGTTAAGTCCGGTTTTTGTGCTAGCAGCACTTATGATAAGCGGATTTGATGCTCTGATCGCAGCACCTTTGGCAACAATAGTTGCAGCATTGATAGCTATGTGGACAGAGAAGAAAAACTTCGCATACATCTTGGATGCAGCGATAACAAATGTAAGAGAAATAACAATAGCATTGTTTATTTTGATGGCAGCTTATGCTCTTGCAGAGACATTCATGTCAACTGGAGTTGGAGCATCAATCATCAATATGGCATTAAACTTGGGGATAACAGGAAAGACTGTTGCACTTACAGGAGCAATAGTAACTTCTGTATTATCAATAGCTACAGGAACAAGCTGGGGAACATTTGCAGCCTGTGCACCTATCTTCTTATGGCTTAACCATATAGTTGGAGGAAATATTCTTCTTACTACAGCAGCAATAGCTGGAGGAGCATGTTTTGGAGATAACATTGGTCTTATTTCTGATACTACAATAGTAAGTTCTGGTATACAAGGGGTAGAAGTTGTTAGAAGAATCAGACACCAAGGTGTATGGTCTGGGCTTGTACTATTATGTGGAGTAGTAGCTTTTGGAGTTGCAGGAATGATGATGGGACTTCCGTCAGTAACTGGAAATGGATCTGAAGCTATTAATCAAATACCAGCAGAAGTATGGACAAAACTAGCTGAAGAAAGAGAATCAGCAGTTACATTATTGAATCAAGTAAGAGATGGAGTTCCTTATTACATGGTAATCCCTCTAGTATTAGTTCTTGTTGCAGCATTTATGGGATATCAAACATTTATCTGTTTATTCTTAGGAATAGCAGCAGCATATGTACTTGGTAAATTTGCAGGTACTGTAACTAGTACAACTGATTACTTAAATGACCTTGTAATGACTGGATTTGCAGATGCAGGATCATGGGTTGTAGTAATGATGATGTGGGTAGCGGCCTTTGGTGGAATAATGAAGGTAATGGATGCCTTCAAACCTGTGTCAGACTTAGTTGGAAAAATTTCAAAAAATGTAAGACAGCTTATGTTCTGGAATGCAATTCTTTCAATATTTGGAAACATGGCACTTGCAGATGAAATGGCACAAATAGTAACTATTGGACCAATCATCAGAAACCTTGTTGAAAAGAATGTAGTTGGAAGTGAAGAGGATATATATACTCTTAAACTTAGAAATGCAACATTCAGTGACGCAATGGGAGTATTTGGATCTCAATTGATTCCATGGCACGTTTATATTGGATTCTATATAGGTATAGCTTCAACAGTATATCCTTTACATGAATTCATAGCAATAGATATTATAAAGTATAACTTTATAGCTTTCATAGCTGTATTTAGTATGTTATTCTTAACTTTAACAGGTTTTGATAGATTTATACCTAAATTTGCTCTGCCTAGAGAACCTAAAGTAAGATTAAAAACTGCTGAAGAAAAAAAAGCTGATGAAGCGGCAATTCATGCATAGTAATTAAAAATTGAATAATATGGGGGCAGATTCTATTGCTGTCCCCTATTATTTTACAAAAGTTAAAAATAAAAGAAAAATTTTATATGAAAATTTATGTGGAATAATATTTTTATAAATGTTGACAAAAGGTATAAAAGGTGGTAGTAATATACTTAATATAGACCTTTGAAATTAAACTGAAGGAGGATGGACTGATTATGAAAATAAAATTATTTTATTTTATAATTTCATGTGTATTTGCTGTAATTACTTCAACAAATAATAAAATAGATAAAGTCCATTGGCAGTTTAAAGAAAAAGGACAAAATATACTTTTGTTGGAGATACAGGAAAGTAAAATAAAAAATTATACTTCTATCTTTATTAATAAAATAGAACCAGAAAATGATTTTACTAATAAGATAAAAGGAAAATTTGAAATCTTTTATGAAAATGTTTTTCATACAGAAATAAGCGAAGAGATTAATAGAAATAATAAAGAAGCAGAAATAACGGGCAGGGAATTGCCTTATTATACAATTTTATATCGCTATAAAGATCGAGTACTCCGAATTTGATTTTACCCATCTTTCAGATAATTAAAATCAAATAAAATTAACCGGAGGCAAAGATGGGAATAATAGCAATAATTAAATTAGTACCAGTATTGGTTTTGGCAGCACTTATGATGAGCGGGTTTGATGCTTTAATAGCAGCACCATTAGCAACAATAGTTGCAGCAGCAGTAGCAATGTGGACAGAAAAGAAAAACTTTTCACATGTTTTAGATGCTGCAATAACAAATGTAAGAGAGATAACTATTGCATTGTTTATTCTAATGGCAGCATATGCTATGGCTGAAGTATTTATGGCAACTGGAGTAGGAGCATCAATCATCAATATGGCATTGACTCTTGGAATTACAGGGAAAACAGTTGCTCTTGTAGGAGCAATAGTGACATCTATATTGTCAATAGCTACTGGAACAAGCTGGGGAACATTTGCAGCCTGTGCACCTATCTTCTTATGGCTTAATCACATAGTTGGAGGAAATATTCTGTTAACTGTTGGGGCTATAGCAGGTGGAGCATGCTTTGGTGACAATATTGGTCTTATTTCAGATACTACAATAGTAAGTTCTGGAATACAGGGAGTAGAAGTTGTCAGAAGAGTAAAACATCAAGGTGTATGGTCTGGGTTAGTATTGTTATTTGGAATAGTATCTTTTGGTATAGCAGGAATGATTATGGTGCCTTCATCAGTAGCTGGAAACGGAGCGGAAGCTATTAGTCAAATACCAGCAGAAGTATGGGCAAAACTAGCTGAAGAGAGAGAATCAGCAGTTATATTGCTGAATCAAGTAAGAGATGGAGTTCCATATTATATGATAATACCATTAATATTAGTTCTTATTACAGCATTTATGGGATATCAGACATTTATATGCCTATTCTTAGGAATAGCATCAGCTTATATTTTAGGAAGATTTGCAGGTACAGTAACTAGCACTGACTCTTTCTTGAATGATCTAATCATGTCAGGATTTGCAGGAGCAGGAGGTTGGGTTGTTGTAATGATGATGTGGGTAGCAGCATTTGGTGGAATAATGAAAATGATGGATGCTTTTAAACCGTTATCAGATCTTCTAGGAAGAATATCAAGAAATGTAAGACAGCTTATGTTCTGGAATGCTGTTCTTTCAATATTTGGAAATATGGCTCTTGCAGATGAGATGGCTCAAATAGTTACTATTGGACCTATCATTAAGAACCTTGTAGAAAAAAATGTAGTTGCCAGTGAAGAAGATATGTATACACTGAAATTGAGAAATGCAACATTCAGTGACGCAATGGGAGTATTTGGATCACAATTAATTCCATGGCATGTATATATAGGATTTTATATTGGTATAGCAGCTACAGTTTATCCTTTACATGAATTTGTGCCTATGGACATAATAAAATATAATTTTATTGCGTACATAGCTGTTTTTAGTATGCTTATTTTAACATTGACTGGATGGGATAGATTTATACCTAAATTTGCTCTGCCTAGAGAGCCAAAAGTAAGATTAAAAACAAAAGAAGAGATAGCAGCAGATGAGGCAGCTCTTCGTGTATAGGCATATATTTATGAAAAAACAATACTGTTTTTTATAAAAAAAGACTTCATATTGACATTAATGTTTAAAAGTGGTATAAAGAGTTATGGACAAAAAATAAAAGGGAGGGAAGTATGATGAGAGAGAAAATTTTATATTTTATGATATCTTGTGTATTTGCTATAGTAACTACATCAAGTGCTGCTCCAAATACTTCTCAACCTGTTTTTAGAGAGACGACAACAGATAGATTATTTGAAGCTGGTCAAGGAAATAGTGAGAAAAATTATGTGATTCTCACATTAGAAAAAGTAAAAATGGAAAGCAGGCTTGCTCCTAAAGAAGATATATTTTGGTCAGATGTATTTTTTAAGACAGAAGGTTCTTCTGTTCCAGGAATAAAAACTGAACTAATAGAAAAAACTATTGGAGTAAGAGCTGATTATACAATATTATCACGATACAAGGAGCGGGTGCTTCGGAATTAAAACCTTCATATATTTTTATTTAAAACAATAAAATATTATATGGAGGGAAAATTATGTTGACAGTAAACTTTAATATGGCAGAAACACTGGCGGTTGCAATAGTTGTACTTTTACTTGGTAGAGAGGTTAAGAAAAGAGTTAATTTTCTTGAAAAATTCTTTATCCCTGCTCCAGTTGTAGGAGGAGTTATATTTTCTATACTTCTATTGATTGGTAATAACACTGGTGCTTTTACCTTTAATTTTGATGGTGTCTTGAAAGATTTTCTAATGCTGATATTCTTTACTACAATAGGATTTACTGCAAGTGGAAAACTGTTGAAAAAAGGTGGAGTTGGAGTTGTTATATTCTTAATAACTGCCACAGTTCTTGTAATAATTCAAGACGTAGTTGGAGTTTCAATGGCTAAAGTTTTTGGACTTAATCCATTACTTGGACTAGCTGTAGGTTCTATTCCATTAACAGGAGGACATGGAACTTCTGGAGCTTTTGGACCAGTTCTAGAACAATTAGGAGTTACTGGAGGACTTTCAGTTTCAATAGCTGCTGCAACTTATGGATTAATTGCAGGATGTCTAATTGGTGGACCAATTGCTAAAAGACTTAAAGAAAAATATAATTTAAAACCAAATTTAGAAGAAACAGGAATGTCAATTGAAGAATTAGAAGATGCAACTGTTAATCCTGTTTCAGAATCTACTTTATTTGATGCAGTAGTTGTTATATCATTGGCAATGGGAATTGGATACTGGATAGCACCATTCTTGAAAACTTATGGAGTAGTAATTCCAGCATATATTGGACCAATGTTTATCGCTGCTATAATCAGAAATATAGCTGATATGTCGAAAAAAGAGCTTCCTATGAAAGAAATATCTATCACAGGAAATATAGCACTGTCTCTATTCTTGGCAATGGCATTAATGACATTGAAATTGTGGGAACTTGCTGCACTTGCTGTACCAATAGTAACAATACTATTAATACAAACAGTGATCATGGCAGCTTATGCATACTTTATTACATTCAATTTCAATGGAAAAGACTACGATGCTGCTGTTATAGCAACAGGACACTGTGGATTTGGACTTGGAGCAACTCCAAATGCAATGGCTAACATGGAAGTATTTACTAAAGAAAATGGGCCTGCAACAAGAGCTTTCTTTGTTCTACCTATCGTTGGAGCATTATTTATAGATTTTACAAACGCAACAGTAATAACATTTTTCATCAATATGTTTAAATAAAACCTATTGTTGAACTTTCTATATTTGTTGTGAATACCCTAACTCACAAGGGCTGGTCTTTTATGACCAGCCTTATTTTTATATAATGATATTTTAAATTTAAACATAAAAAAAGTAAAACAGTATATAATTTAATATCTCACAAGAATAATCTTGTAAGACAAAGAGAAATTAATATGTTAAAATTGATATAAGAAGTAAAAAACTACAGTTACAGCTGTAGCTTTTTATAGGGTATGACAAAATTATCTAAAAGATTCAGATAATTTTTTTATCAATCTGGTATATTAATTATGTGTGATATACAAGTGAAATATAATTTTATAGTATAAAAATTTTTTTAGTTTCTATGATTTATATTTAAATTATAGATTTTAAATAGAAAAAAGTAAAACAGTATATAGTTTAACAACTCACAAGAATAAACTTGTGAATATATAATAAGAGGAGAGGGGGAGAAAAATATGACAACAAGTTTTGAAATATTTTTAAAGGTAGCTGAAGAGTTAAGTGTAAGCAGAGCAGCAGCAAGATGTTTTGTAACACAGCAATGTGTAAGTGATCATATAAAAAGATTAGAAGAGGATTATGGAATTTTACTTTTTAATAGAAAACCACATTTTTCTCTGACTGAAGCAGGGCAGATACTTTATGAATCTGTTTTGGATATGCAAAAAATAGAAGAAAATATAAAAATGAAGTTTGATAGATTAAAGAATAATAAAAAACTTACAGTAGGAATGAATGCCACTAGGATAAGCCTTATACTTCCTGAACTTCTTCCTATATATAATGAAATATTTCCAGATGTAGAAATATCTTTTGTGATGCGTGAAACACGGGTGCTTGAACAGATGCTGCTAAAGGGAGAGATAGATGTATTTGTAGGGGTAAATGCAAACAGCAGTTCGAAATACTCTGCTGACCTTCTTGGAATGGAAAAAATAAATATAATAATTTCTTCGAAACTTTTTAAAAAGAATTTTAATTCTAAAAATTTAAAAGAAATGAAAAAAGGAGTAGATTTTTCTGAATTTAAAAATATTTCCTTTGTAAAAGAACCAGGATGGAGCAGAATAAATGAATTAATAGATTTCTATTCAAAACGTGAGGATGTATATTTGAAACCTCTTTACTATACAAGGGATTATGATACACAGATGGCTTTGTGCTCTTCAGGTCTTGTGGCTGTAGTTTGTCCTGGTATGATAACTAAAAAAATTCTGGAACATAATGAAAAAAATTCTAAGGAAAATGAAATATTTATATTTCCTTTGAATAATCAAACTGAGCTCTTAAAAATAGAATTAATAACATTAAAAAAATCTGATGAAAGTGATTATAAAATTAAATTTATAGAGCTGTTAAAAAAACATATGAAAGAAAATATTAATTAATGTAGAAACTCTTTCAAGTAAATAAAAAAATGGAGAGCTGTATTATTTTATATGGAGATTTTCTCAGTATTTACAAATATTCTAATATGTGGTAAAATTTGTAGTAATATAAATTTTTAGGAGGGGCTTTTTAATGATTGGAATAGGAATAGTGGGTCTTCCAAATGTAGGAAAATCTACACTTTTTAATGCTATAACGAAAGCTGGAGCTGCTGAGGCAGCAAACTATCCCTTTTGTACAATAGAACCAAATGTAGGGATGGTAACTGTACCAGATAAAAGACTTGATCAACTTTCTGCTATAATTAATCCACAAAGAGTAGTACAGGCAACTGTTGAGTTTATAGATATTGCAGGACTTGTAAAAGGAGCAGCTAAAGGAGAAGGACTTGGAAATAAATTCCTTTCAAATATAAGAACTACTGCTGCTATATGTCAAGTAGTAAGATGTTTTGAAGATGAAAATGTCATTCATGTAAGTGGATCAGTAGATCCAATCAGAGATATCGAGATTATTAATACTGAGCTTATTTTTGCTGATATGGAAACTATAGAGAAAGCTATTGAAAAACATAAAAAATTAGTAACAAGCAAAAATAAAGAATCAATGGAATTAATGCCAGTATTGCTAAAATGCAAGGAACATCTTGATGGTTTTCAGTTGTTGAAAGTATTGACATTGACTCCTGAGGAGACAGAATTATTAAGAACATATCAACTGCTTACTTTAAAACCTATGATATTTGCAGCAAATGTATCTGAAGATGATCTTGCATCTGGAAATGAATATGTTGAAAAGGTAAAAGAATATGCTGAAACAGTAGGATCACAAGTAGTAATAGTTTCTGCAAAAGTGGAAGCTGAACTTCAAGAAATGGATGATGAAGCTGAGAAGCAGGAATACTTAGAAACATTGGGAGTAGAGGAAGCAGGACTTAGTAGATTGATAAGAGCAAGTTTTAAACTTCTGGGGCTTCAGACTTACTTCACAGCAGGAGTGAAGGAAGTAAGAGCTTGGACTATAAAAATAGGAGATACTGCACCTAAAGCAGCTGGAGAAATTCATACTGATTTTGAAAAAGGATTTATTAGAGCTAAAGTAGTTTCTTTTGATGATTTTATCAAATATTCAGGATGGAAAGGGTCGCAGGAAGCAGGAGTGTTAAGATTGGAAGGAAAAGAATATATCGTAAAAGATGGAGACTTAATGGAATTCCTGTTTAATGTTTAAAATAAAATCTTTGTGAAGAAATTTTACTTGACAAGGTTTAAAAAAATTAGTAAAATATCTAGGTATAGATTGGAGGAGGTTGTCTTGAAACTAAGAGTTAAAGATTTTAGCAGCGTTCTTAACAATACTATAAGATTTGATTTTTATGCAGAAAGCATTGGTGACATTGAACTTTCAGATAAAATACATGTACTAGGAAGTGCAGTTTCTGATAACAATGGAAAGATAGAAGTCAGTGGAAAATATTCTACAAAAGCTATTGTCCAATGTGTAAGATGCCTAAAAAATATTGAAATAGATCTAAGTGGAGAATTTACAGGAAGTTTTTTAGATGAAGGAGCATATAGACAATATATGAAAAATCTGAAAGCAGAATGTGAAATAGACAGTAATGAAATTTATGATGAAATCATAGATGGAGAGATAGATCTGTTAGAATTGGTAAGAGAGTATATAATACTTGATCTGCCTCCATACCCACAATGTAATCCTAAGTGCGAAGACGATTCTGAAATAGAAAAGTATAGTGATGATGGGATAGATTCAAGGTGGCAGCAATTATTACAAATAAAAAATTAATTTTTTAAATATGAGTGTAGTAGGAGGGAAACTAAGATGGCAGTACCTAAGAAAAAGACATCTAAGGCTAAAAAGAACATGAGAAGATCTCATCACGCTTTAACTGGAACTGGTTTAGCAACTTGTGAAGTTTGCGGAGCACCAAAAAGACCTCACAGAGTTTGTTTAAGCTGTGGAGACTATAATGGTAAAAAAGTTTTAGCTGAAGACGCTGAGTAATCAACGTAGGATGCAAATTAAATAAAAAAAGACAAGAACCATAATCTTGTCTTTTTTTATATGTATATATTTTTTTAAAATTATTGAAATATCTAGTTTTCTATTTCGAAAAAGTAATGTATAATATATGAGAAAATGTTTTTTTATTTTAGGGAGGAAAGAATGAGAATAGCTTTAGATGCTATGGGTGGAGATAATGCCCCAGTGGAAACAATCAAGGGAGCAATAGCCGCTTTGAGTGAAATAGAAAAGTTACAACTTGTATTAGTTGGAAAAAAAGAAGTGATTGAAGCTGAACTTTCTAAATATAAGTATTCTAAAGAGAGAATAGAAATAGTAGATACAAGAGAAGTAATAGAGATGACTGATGATCCTGTGACAGCAGTGAAAACAAAAAAGGATTCTTCTATGAATAGAACTCTTGAATTAGCAAAAGAAGGAACTGTAGATGCTTCTGTTTCAGCAGGAAATACAGGGGCTCTTATCACAGCCAGTCAACTTAAGCTGAAAAGAATAAAGGGAGTGTTAAGACCAGCTATAGCAACTATGTTTCCTAATAAAAAAGGACATATGTTGATGCTTGATGTTGGAGCTACAGCAGATTGTAAACCAGAATTCCTTAACCAGTATGCAATGATGGGTTCTAAGTATGTAGAAATTCTTTTAGGGAGAAAAGAGCCTAAAGTAGGACTTCTAAATATAGGAACAGAAGAAGGAAAAGGTAATGAGGTAACAAGAGGAGCATACGAACTTTTAAAGGAAAATAAAGCAATAAATTTTGTGGGAAATGTTGAAAGTACAGAAGTAATGAATGGTGAAATAGATGTTGTTGTAACAGATGGATTTACAGGAAACATGGTTTTAAAAACAGCAGAAGGAATTGCAAAATTTGTACTGAGTATAATAAAAACTGAGATTAAGAAGAGTGTTATTTATATGTTAGGAGCTCTTCTGCTTCGTCCTGCTTTAAAAATGATAAAATTAAAAATGGATTCTTCTGAATATGGAGGAGCAATATTTTTAGGGCTTAATGGTCTTTCTATAAAAGCACATGGAAATTCAGATTCTAATGGAATAAAAAATGCAATAAAAGTTGCAAACAGATTTGCTGAAATAAACTTTGTAGAGGAATTAAAGAAAGTCATAGATATTGATGTTGATAAAGAAGAAACAAATTAGGAGGTAGAATGGAATTTAAAAGTGTAGGAATCAAAGGAATGGGATATTATGTTCCAGAAAGAATTATGTCTAACTTTGATTTCGAGAAGATATTAGATACTAGTGATGAGTGGATAAGAACAATGACAGGAGTAGAGGAAAGAAGATTTGCAGCTCCTGAAGAAGCAACTTCTGATCTTTGTGTAAAAGCAGCTGAAAAAGCACTGAAAGTTGCAGGAATGACTATAGAAGATATAGACATGATAATTGTAGCCACAGTTACACCAGACTACCCTGTTCAAAGTGCAGCTTGTCTTGTACAGCATAAAATGGGAGCAAGAAATGTACCATCATTTGATGTAAATGCTGCATGCAGTGGATTTATATACTCACTTACAATAGCAGGATCAATGATAAGAAGTGGGATATATAAAAATGTTTTAGTAATTGGAGCAGAAGTTCTTTCAAGAATACTTGATATGACTAATAGAAGTAACTGTATCCTTTTTGGAGATGGAGCAGCGGCAGCTGTAGTATCTGAAGTAGAAGAAGGATATGGAATGCTTTCTACATACCTTGGAGCAGAAGGAGAGGACAATTATGTTCTTAAAATACCAGCAGGAGGAAGTAAAAAACCTAATGATGCTGAAACAATAGCAAATAGAGAGAATTTTCTTGTAATGAAAGGACCGGAAGTTTTCAAATTTGCTGTACACGCTCTTCCATCAGCGACAAACAAAGCTTTAAAAATAGCAAATGTAAAATCTGAAGAGTTAAAAATGATATTTCCACATCAGGCTAATGTAAGAATAATAGAATCAGCAGCTAAAAGAATTCATGTGCCTATGGATAAATTCTATATGAATATTCAAAGATATGGAAATACTTCAGCAGCTTCTGTAGGAATTGCTTTAGGAGAAGCGTTAGAAAAAGGAATGCTTCAAAAAGGAGATTTAATTGCTCTTACAGGATTCGGTGCTGGACTTACTTATGGATCAATCGTAATGAAATGGGCTTATTAATTATTGACATATTTTGAATGCTGTGATATATTAAAAAAACAGGTGTAATTAATAAGGGGGCTTTTTATGTCAAAAATTGCTTTTGTATTTCCAGGACAGGGAACACAATATGTGGGAATGGGAAAAGAACTTTATGAGAACAGTGAACTGGCAAAAAAAGAATTTGACAGTCTGTTTTCAAAACTTGATTTTGATCTTAAGACAGTAATGTTTGAAGGACCAGAAGAAGCATTGAAAGAAACAAAAAATACTCAACCGGCTATCGTTTCTATGAGCCTTATACTTACAAAATTATTAGAAGCTAAAGGGGTAAAACCTGATTATGTTGCTGGACACTCAGTTGGGGAATATGCAGCTTTTGGAGCAGCAGGATATTTGAGCACAGAAGATACAGTAAAACTTACAAGTGCAAGAGGAAAATTTATGAATGATACAGCTGTAAAAGTAAATGGTGGAATGGCTGCAATCATTGGACTTGATTCAGAAAAAATAAAAGAAGTATTAACAAATGTTGAAGGAATAGTAGAAGCAGTAAACTTTAATGAACCAAACCAGACAGTAATAGCTGGTCAAAAAGATGCTATTGAAAGAGCATGCACAGCTTTAAAAGAAGCTGGAGCAAGAAGAGCAATGCCTTTAGCAGTATCTGGTCCTTTCCATTCTTCTCTAATGAAAGAAGCTGGAGAGAAATTAAAAGAAGAAGCAGAAAAGTATACTTTCCAAATGACAGATGTAAAGCTTGTAGCTAATACTACAGCTGATACTTTAAACAGTATTGAAGATATAAAAAATGAGATATATGCTCAAAGTTTTGGACCAGTAAAATGGGTAGATACTGTAAAAAAATTAAAATCTGAGGGAGTAACAAAAATTTATGAAATTGGTCCTGGTAAAGTATTGGCGGGGCTTGTGAAAAAAATCGACAAGGAAATAGAAATAAAAAATATAGAAAAACTTGAAGATTTGGAAAATTTAATGTAAAATCTAAGTATAATGCATAGATAAAGAATTTTAAGGAGGAAAAAAATGTTAGATAAAATAAGAGAAATCGTAGTAGAACAATTAGGGGTTGACGCTGAACAAGTAACTCCAGAGGCTAACTTCGTAGAAGATTTAGGAGCAGATTCACTAGATACAGTTGAATTAATAATGGCTTTTGAAGAAGAATTCGATGTAGAAATTCCTGATACAGATGCTGAAAAAATCAAAACTGTACAAGACGTTATGGATTACATTGAAGCAAAAAGATAAGAAAATCTAATATATTAAGAAACGGGGTATGAATGTACCCCGTTCCTTATATATAGTATAATTATAAAGTAGAGGTGAGAGTGTGAAAAGAGTAGTAGTTACTGGACTTGGATTAATAACTGCGTTGGGGACTGGTTTAGAAAAAAGTTGGAAAAAAATATTAGCAGGAGAAACTGGAGTAGGGCTTATAGAGTCATATGATACTACAGATATGCCTGTTAAAATAGCAGCTGAAGTAAAAGATTTTGATCCATTAGAATTTGGAATTGAAAAAAAAGAAGTTAAAAAATTGGCAAGAAACACTCAATTTGCTATCGCTGCAACTAAAATGGCATTGGCAGATTCTGGTCTTGTTATAGATGAAAATAATTGTGAAGATGTAGGAGTAATTGTTTCTTCTGGTATTGGAGGAATAGAAATATTCGAAGGACAACATCAGACTATGCTTGAAAAGGGAGTAAAAAGAATATCTCCTTTTACTATACCTGGAATGATATCTAACATGGCAGCAGGAAATATAGGGATATATTTTGGTGCAAAAGGACCAAATAAATCTATAGTTACAGCTTGTGCAGCAGGAACTCATTCGGTTGGGGATGCTTTTGAAATGATAAAAACAGGAAGAGCTAAAGTGATGATAGCTGGAGGAACTGAAGCTTCTATTACTCCATTTGCAATGAATGCTTTTGCTAACATGAAGGCACTATCTACTAGAAATGATGAGCCTCAAAAAGCTTCAAGACCATTCTCAGCAGACAGAGACGGATTTGTAATGGGAGAAGGAGCTGGAATTCTTATTCTTGAAGAATTAGAATCAGCTAAAGCAAGAGGAGCAAAAATATATGCTGAAGTAGTAGGGTATGGAGAAACTTGTGACGCATATCATATAACTGCACCAGCTGATGGTGGAGAGGGAGCTGCAAGAGCTTTCAAAATGGCATTAAAAGAGGGAGACATTGATTTAAATGATGTTGACTATATAAATGCACATGGAACATCTACACCTGCAAATGATAAAAATGAAACTATGGCAATAAAAACTGTATTTGGTGAAAGAGCTAAAGAACTTTTAGTTTCTTCTACTAAGGGAGCTACAGGGCATGGACTAGGGGCAGCAGGAGGAATTGAAGCTGTATTAATAGCTAATACTATTTTTACAGGAGTAGTACCGCCTACTATCAACTATGATAATCCTGATGAAGTTTGTGACCTTAACTACGTACCAAATGCACCAGTAGAAAGAACTGTAGAAGTAGCTATGTCAAGTTCTCTTGGATTTGGTGGACATAATGCTGTTATAGCAATGAGAAAATATAAATAATATAATAAGGAGGATAAGTTGAAAAGGAATTATTTAGAGCTTGAAGGAAACTTAGGTTATTCTTTTAATAATAAAGAGCTTTTAAAAAATTCACTTATCCATAGATCTTTTGGAAATGAACACTGGAGATATAAAAAAATAAGCAATGAAAGACTAGAACTGCTGGGAGATGCAGTTCTAGATCTTGTTGTTACTGAATATCTTTATAAAAGCCATGAAAGTTCAACTGAGGGAGACTTAGCCAAAATAAAATCTATGGTTGTAAGTGAACCTGTACTGGCATCTATTTCTAAAAAAATGGATGTTGGAAAATATCTTCTTTTAAGCAAAGGAGAAGAAATGACAGGTGGAAGAGAGAGAAGCTCTATATTGGGAGATGCATTTGAAGCAATATTAGGAGCAATATATCTTGATTCAGATTTTGAAACAGCAAAAAAATATGCTTTGAGTCATATACAGGATTCAATAGATCATGTAGATAAAAATGAAGATATATTAGATTTTAAAACTATACTGCAAGAATACAGTCAAAGAGAATATAAAATAATACCATCTTATGAAGTGATAAGAGAAACTGGGCCTGATCATCAGAAAATATTTGAAATAGAAGTAAAGATTGGTGATAGAACAGGAAGAGGAACAGGAAAAAATAAAAAAAGTGCAGAACAATCAGCAGCTAAAGAATTATGTAAAAAGTTAGGTGTAAAAACACATGAAGCACTATAATATTCCCATCTTCATAAGTCATTTTGGATGCCCTAATGCTTGTGTTTTCTGTAATCAAAAGAAAATAAATGGACGTGAAACTGATGTGACAATGGAAGATCTGAAAGAAACAATAGAAACATATTTAGAAACTCTGCCAAAGAATTCCAAAAAAGAAGTGGCTTTTTTTGGTGGAACTTTTACAGGGATCTCTTTTGATCTCCAGAGACAATATCTAGAGACGGTACATGAATATATTAAGAAGGGATTAGTAGACGGTATAAGACTATCTACAAGGCCTGACTGCATAAATAAAGAGATAGTGGAACAGTTGAAAAAATATGGAGTGACTTCAGTAGAACTTGGAGTTCAGTCTTTAGATGAAAAAGTATTGAAAGCAACAGCAAGGTACTATCCAGCAGAGGTAGTAGCTGAAGCATGCAGTTTGTTGAAAGAATATAATATAGAACTGGGAATACAGCTTATGATGGGTCTTCCTGAATCAACATTTGAAAGTGATTTTTTCACAGCAGAAAAAGCTCTAAAAATGAATCCTGATACAGCAAGGATATACCCAACTCTTGTAATAAAAGGAACAAAGATGGAAGAGATGTTCAAAGATGGAGAGTACAAGGCTTTATCTATTGAAGAGGCAGTGGAAAGAACCAGAAAAATATACTCACTCCTAGAGAGTAGTGGGGTGAATGTAATAAGAGTTGGATTGCAGCCAAGTGAAGACTTAAGAGAAGAAGGGGTAGTTTTGGGAGGACCCTTTCATCCAGCTTTCAGAGAACTTGTGGAGACAGAGATCTACTATAATTTTTTTAAAACTATAGCAGATAGAGAAAAAAAATTAGATATAAGAGCAAATGAGAGAAATATATCAAGACTAGTAGGAATAAAAAAAGCAAATAGAGAGAGACTGAAGGAATATTTTAATATAAAAATAGACAATAGTATTGGAAAAGATGAAGTCATTGTAAATGACAGAATATATTCAAGACTAGATATCCTTAGAAAGGAGATTAATGAACCAGATAGTAATTAATATAGATGAGTTTCAATCCAGAGCAGCAATAATAGAAGATGGAAAAGTTGTAGAAATTCTTGTAGAGAGAGAAGAAGAGGGAAGAATAAACGGAAGTATATACAAGGGAAAAGTAGCCAATGTCCTTCCTGGAATGGAGTCAGCTTTTGTTAATATCGGATTGGAAAAAAATGGTTTTCTTTATGTAAATGATTTGAGAGAATTTGAAGAAAAATATTTAGATGGGATATTAAACAGCAGCAGGCCTATAGAAGATATACTTAATGTAGGAGACGATGTAGTGGTACAGATACTCAATGAGCCTCGAGGAACAAAAGGAGCTAGAGTCACTACACATTTTACAATACCAGGAAAATATCTGGTGCTTATGCCTAATAATGATCATATAGCTATTTCAAAAAAAATAAGAGATGAAGAAGAGAGAGAAAGATTAGAAAATATATTTAAAGAGATAAAGCCTGAAAATATGGGTGTAATAATAAGAACAGCTGCTTTTGGAAAAAGTGAGTTCCATTTTGAAAGGGAGATAGAATATCTTGTAAAGAAATGGGAGGATATAGAAAAGAAAATAAAGGGAGCTAAAATAGGAGAGGTACTGTATAAAGATAATGGAATTATAACTACAGTATTAAGAGATATTTTCTCTAATGACATAGACGAGCTTATAGTAGACAATGAAGAGGTATACTGGGAGGTAATAGATTATATTAACGCTTTCAGTGAGAAGACTCTTAAAACAAAAATAAAGCTGTACAGAGATGGAAAAGAAAAGGATATCTTTGATTTATATGGTATAAATGAAGAGATAGATAAAGCACTTAATGAAGTGGTATGGTTAGAGTGTGGAGGATATCTTGTTATTCAGAAGACAGAAGCTCTTATCAGTATTGATGTAAATACAGGAAAGAACACTGGAAGTTTAAATCTTGAAGAGACAGTTGTAAATACTAATATAGAGGCAGCCAAAGAGATACCTAGACAGCTTAGACTTAGAAATTTTGGTGGGATAATAATAATAGATTTTATTGATATGAGAGTGGAAGAGGATAAAATAAAAGTACTTGAAGCTTTGGAAAAACATTTACAAAGAGACAGAATAAAAAATAATATAGTTCATTTCACTGATCTGGGACTTGTAGAGATGACAAGAAAACGTGCTGGGAAACCTCTGGCATATTATTTTCAGGAAGTATGTCCACATTGTAATGGAACTGGAAAAATAAAATCACAAGATGCACTTATTCATGAGCTCATGAAAGAAATCAAGATGTGTTCAGAAGATAAAGATATCAGTACAATAAAAGTGAAATTATCAAAAACACTTATAGAATCTTTTAAGGAAATATATTTTGAAATTATTAAAGAGTTCTTAAAAATGAAGAAAAAGGCTATAGAATTAGAAGTTGATACAAATAATAGTTGCCAATATGAAATAATTCTGGTTAAATAGAGGAGAGAACTATGAAAATAGGTGTTTATGCTGGAAGCTTTGATCCTATAACTAAGGGTCATTATGATGTTATAAAAAAATCATTAAAAATAACAGATAAGCTTATTGTGGCAGTTATGAACAATAGCAATAAAAAAGGATGGTTTTCTCTTGAAGAGAGAAAAGATATGATAAAACTCCTAGTTGGAGAAGATAGTGATAGAATAGAAGTGAAAAGTTTTGACGGACTACTGATAAATTTTATGAAAGAAAATGGAGCTGATATAATAATCAGAGGATTGAGAGCGGTTTCAGATTATGAATATGAACTGGGATATGCTTTTGCCAATCATGATCTCTCTTATGGAGAAATAGAGACTGTATTTATTCCAGCTGCAAGAGAATATATGTATTTGAGTTCTAGTTCAGTAAGAGAAGCAGCCATGGTAGGAGCCAGACTTGATATATTTGTAGATGATAAAATAGCTGAGATAGTGAAGGAAAAAGCAAAAACTATCAAAGGATAGGAGAAAAAGTGGCTAAAAATAAAAGTTTTTATGTTTGTGGTGAATGTGGATATAAATCATCTAAATGGATGGGAAAGTGTCCTCAATGCAATGAATGGGGTACTTTTGAGGAAGAGATAGAGATAACATCAGCAGGGGCACCTGTAGTTTCTTCAGCTGTTTCTGTAAAAGAGACTGCTGAAAAAGTATATTCATTTTCAGATATAAAAATGGAAGATATGTATAGATACAAAACTGGAGTAGAAGAATTTGACAGAGTACTTGGAGGAGGACTCCTTCAGGGAGAAGTAGTACTGGTAACAGGAAATCCAGGGATAGGAAAATCTACTCTTTTGCTTCAGGTAGCAGATAAATATACATCCTATGGAACAGTCATATATATTTCTGGAGAGGAATCACCTTCTCAGGTAAAAAACAGGGGAGAGAGACTTAAAATAAATGCAAAAGATCTATTCCTTATGGCTGAAACAGATGTTTCAAGTATTTATGAGTATCTTATAGCCAAAAAACCTAAAGTAGTAATAGTGGACTCAATACAGACTTTGTATAATTCTTCACTGGATTCTATACCAGGAACTCCTACACAAATCAGAGAGTGCACTTTAAAGATAATAGAGCTTGCTAAAAAATATAATATATCATTTTTTATAGTAGGACATATAACTAAAGATGGAAAAGTGGCAGGACCAAAAATGCTTGAGCATATGGTAGATGCTGTATTTAATTTTGAAGGAGAAGAGGGGCTCTTCTACAGGATATTGAGAAGTACTAAAAATAGATTTGGTTCAACTAATGAACTGGCTGTTTTCAGTATGGAAGAAGATGGAATGAAAGAGATAAAAAACTCCTCTGAATATTTTTTAAGTGAAAGAGACGAAAAAAATGCAGGAAGCATGGTAGTTCCTGTTTTAGAAGGAACAAAAGTATTTCTTTTAGAGATACAGACACTTCTTACTGAATCAAGTGTTGGGATACCAAAAAGAATAGTTCAGGGATTTGACAGAAACAGAATACAGATACTTACTGCAATAGCAGAGAAAAAAATGCACATGAGCCTTGCTATGAAGGATATGTTTGTAAATATACCAGGGGGCTTGAATATAGAAGACCCAGCAGCAGATTTAGCTGTCCTTATATCCCTTCTGTCAGTATACAGAGGAGTAGAAATAAGTCAAAAAATAGCAGCTATTGGAGAGTTAGGATTAAGGGGAGAAATCAGAAAAGTTTTTTTTATTGAAAAAAGGCTGAAAGAGCTTGAAAAATTAGGATTTAAAGGAGTATATATTCCAGAAGCTAATAGAAAAGAGATAGAAAAAAATAGTAATAAATATAAATTAAAATTAATATATTTAAAAAATTTAGAAGAACTTTTAGAAAGGATGAACAAGGATGGTCAATAAAAAGCTTGAAGAAATGCTCTTGCAAATAACTCCCGGAACGCCTCTGAGAGAAGGATTGTATAATATCATTGATGCAGGAATAGGTGCTTTGATAGTAGTTGGAATGGATGAATCAGTAGAAAAAATGCTTGATGGTGGATTTTATATAAATTGTGACTATACACCAGAAAGAATGTTTGAGTTGGCTAAAATGGATGGAGCTATAATAGTTGATGAAGAATGTAAAACAATAATATATGCAAATGTACATCTTCAAGTTGACAGAAAATATTCATCTGAAGAAAGCGGAACTAGACACAGAACTGCTCAAAGAGCAGGTAAACAGACTGGGAAATTAGTCGTAGCTGTATCTGAAAGAAGAAAAACTATAAGTTTATATAAAGGTGACATGAGATATAAACTTAAAAATATGGCTGAGATTATGAATGAAGCATCACAAGCTTTAAAAACTATGGAAAGATACAGATATGTATTGGATAAATCATTGGCAAATCTAACTATATTGGAACTTGATGATATAGTGACTATTTATGATGCTGCATTAGTTTTACAAAGATTTGAAATGATGATGAGAATAGAGGAAGAGCTGGAAGGCTATGTAGTGGAACTTGGAACAGAGGGAAGGCTGATAGAGCTTCAGCTGGAAGATCTGGCTCAGGATATCCATGAAGAGATGCTGGAATTCTTAAGTGACTATAAGAGTGAAGAAGTTGAATATGAAAGTATCATTACACAGCTTAGGGAATTTACTAATACTGAACTTCTTGAAATTGAAAACTTTGCAAGTGTACTTGGATATAAGAAAAGTTACAGCAGCTTAGATAATAAAATAAGTCCTAAGGGATATAGAATTCTTGGAAAAATAAGCAAACTTACTAAGAAAGATATTGAAAAACTTGTATCTAATTATGGAGAACTTTCTTCTATACAGGAAGCTCCTATTGAAGAACTGTCAGATACAAAATTGAGTAAATTAAAAATAAAAGCTATAAAAAATGGTCTTAAAAGACTTAAATTTACAGTAGAATTAGAAAAATAAAGAAATAAATTATTGAGGATAACCTTTAAGCAGAAATATAGCTTCTATAGGTTATCCTCTTTTTTATTTTTTTATCTCATTCAGCTGTTCATAAAGGACTTCCATAGTTTCGAAAAGTCTTGGAGATCCTCTCAAAAAATCAATAGCATCAAAGACAATAATATTTTTTTCTTTTGCAGCTTTTGTTTCAGAGAGAAGAGGGTTTACTTTTAGTAATTCTCCAACTCCTCCAATATTTTTTGAAATAATAATAACATCTAAATTTTTAGCTAAAATATGTTCAGATGAGATTATTGGCATATTTCCAGTGAGGTCACCAGCAATATTCTCAACTCCCATATAAGTCAAAGCTTTTCCTGGAAGATATTTATTGCTGAATGAAACCAATGGGGAAGCTGAATAAACTATCATTCCTTTTAATTTTAAAGGATTTACTTTCTCTTTTTCTTTTATATTTTCTAATTTTTTCAAACTTTCATTATATAAAATATCTGCTTCTTTTTCTTTATCTAACAGAGCTCCAAATATTTTTATACTTCCCAATATTGTATCAGGACTTTTTATAGTATTATGACAAATAAATGGAACTTTCAATTCTTTTAATGAAGAGACTAAGGAAGAACCTTCATTTAATATTACTAAATCAGGTTCTAAAGAAATAATTTTTTCAAATGATGGTTTATGAGGAGTACCAACAGAAGTTAATTTTTCTGTTTTTTCATATGGCCAGACTTTACTTTGAGAATTTTTTACAATTCCAACTATACACTCTTCCCCATTGAGCATGAATATAGTTTCAGCTACAGCTAAATCTATAATTACTACTCTGTTATATTTTTTCAATTCTATGGAGTTTCCAAAAGTATCATGCAGAAAATTATCTTTAATTTCATAAGAGTATAAAGAAATACTGGTAAAGAAAGATACTATAAGTAATATTATTTTTTTCACTTTTAACACTCCTTTTATTTTAGTTAAAATTGATACTACAGAAAAATATAATTTAAATAAAGGTTGTCATAATATCTAAATTTAAATCTGTATTATAAACTTTTTTATGATAGGATTATATTAATATAATTATTTCGTGTCAATAAAATTTTGATAATCAAATTAATTTAAAAAGAATAATTTACAGTAAAAATTTATTATAAGAGGCTATGAATTTTAATTTGTTTTAACATTCAATGATAAAAAATTAAGTTTTTTATAGGTAAAGTAATATTAAAAAAATAAAGAGAGTATTAATAGGAAAATGAAAAATAATTTTATTTTTTTCAAAAAAACACTTGTATTTTTTTAGAAAAAGGAGTATTATAAAAAAAATAAAAAATTAAAAAGGAGTTCAGATATGTATTCATCAGCTAACGTAATAATAATAAGCATATGTATAATATTGGTTATAATAGTCATTGTAAGCAATAAATTTTTATATGCAAAAGATTACGTTAGGAAAAATGGACTGAACTTAAGATATTTAGGATAGAATAAATAGATCTGACTAAGTATATTTAAAGTGTATGTTTAACAGCCTGACTGGGCTGTTTTTTTTATAAAAATTTTTAAAAAATGAAAGGGGAAATAAAATGAAAAAGTACATAACAGATCGGATAAAAAGATCAGAAGCGGACAAAATGGCAAATGGGTATTTAAAACGGAAATTTGATAGGAATAAATAAGGAGATATAAAATGAAATTATTAAATAAATTGAGTGACTTTTTAGGGAAATATTTTATTGTTTTGGTTTTACTTATGGTGGTAGCTGCTATGGCATTGCCACAGATATTTATTACATTGGGGAGAACAAGAGTTTTTGGACAGTCTTTAGTTACAGTAGGGCTGGGATCGATTATGTTTGTTATGGGACTTACTCTTAATGAAAAAGATTTCAAAGTAATTGTAACAAGACCTAAAGATGTATTTATTGGATGTCTTGCTCAATTTACTGTAATGCCTTTTATGGCTTATTTTTTAGCAAAGACATTAAGACTTCCCCCAGAATTGGCAGTAGGACTGGTTCTTTTAGGAACTTGTCCAGGAGGAACTGCAAGTAATGTTATGACTTACCTTGCCAAAGGGGATGTAGCTCTTTCTATTGGAATGACTACTGTATCAACATTGGCAGCACCTCTTTTAACACCAGCTCTTACATATTTTCTAGCAGGTCAGTGGGTAGAAATTAATATGTATGCTATGCTTCTTGATATTGTAAAAGTTGTCATTGTTCCTATCTTCTTGGGAATGGCAGTCCATAAAGCATTTGGAGAAAAGGTACATAAAGTATCTAAAGTATTGGTAATTATTCCAATTGTATGTATTCTGATGATTATGGGACTGTGTGTAGCACCTAATAAAATGAATCTTATTAATTCTGGAGCTGTTCTTATTATGGCAGTATGTCTTCATAACTGGTTTGGATTTATTTTAGGATATGCTATTGGGATGTTTGCTAAAATAGATGACTCTAAGAAAAAAGCACTTTCTATCGAAGTGGGATTACAGAATTCTGGACTGGCAGTAGGATTGGCGGCACAATTTGCAAATCCTTTATGTGCATTGCCAGCAGCAGTAGCAACTGTAGTGCATCAGGTATCAGGTTCTCTGCTAGCTAATGTATTTTCAGGAAATCTGTCATTTAATTTTTTCAGAAGAAGAGTCAAATCAGCAGCTAATATCAGCATGATGAACAAATAATAAAAGGAGATAAGAAAAATGTCAAATAGAAGCGTATTTTTACCAAATTATAGTATTGGAGATTCAGCATATGATGAAATTATAAAAGTTTGTTCTAACTATGGAAAAAAAGTTGTATTCATTGGAGGAAAAACAGCTTTGGAAAAAGCAAGTCATTTAGTGAAAAATTTAATGGAAGGAAGTGAGCTGGAAGTAGTTGATACATTGTGGTATGGAGGAGAAGCTGCATATGCCAATGTGGAAAAATTGAAAGAGATGAAAGCAGTTCATGAAGCAGATATGATTTTTGCCTTTGGTGGTGGAAAAGCAATAGATACATGCAAAGTTCTTACTGGAGATTTGAATAAGCCTCTATTTGTATTCCCTACTATCTCGTCTACTTGTGCAGCGGTTACATCAGTCTGTGCTATTTACACTGTAAATGGAGTATTTGATGGGCTGTATTGGAGAAGTGCTCCAGCTGAACATACTTTTATCAATACAAAAATTATAGCAGAAGCACCAGATAAATATTTGTGGGCTGGAATAGGAGATACTCTGGCAAAAGGATATGAACCTGAGTTTTCATCAAGAGGAAGAAAGCTGGATCACCCTAATGCTTTGGGAGTGACATTGTCTAAACTTTGTCAGGAACCATTGGTAGAATATGGGTCAAAGGCATTGGCAGACTGTAAAGAAAATAGAGTGTCTGATGATCTTGAGGAAACTGTATTGTCTATTATTGTAAATACAGGGCTTGTATCTAATCATGTTATCAATGACTATAACAGCTGTGTAGCTCATGCAATGTGCTATGGATTCTCTACTATGCCAAAGGTAGAGCATAATCATCTTCATGGAGAAATTGTATCATATGGAGTATTGGTACAGCTGATGCTAGATAATGTAACTAAAGAGATAGATAAACTTCTGCCTTTCTACAGAGAGATAGGACTTCCTACATCATATAAGGACTTTGGAGTGACAAGGGAAGAGATGGAAGGGGTATTGCAGAAAGCTTCTGAAGTAAATGATGTAAAAGTAGCTGCTATGGATATCACCAAGGATAAACTGGTAGATGCAGTAGATAGATTAGAGAGATATGTCAGATAATAAAATGAAAAGGTTAATCAAAGAATTAAACTAAATTAATATATATAATAGTTTTAGATTATAGAGAATAAAAAGAGAGCGAATCAAAAACTTAGATTCACTCTCTTTTGTTATAAAGCATATTGAGTACTGTACAGATTAAAATAAAATCCATTTTGATTCATTAATTCATCATGAGTTCCCTGCTCAGCTATTTTTCCATCTTTTAAGACAAGGATAAGATCAGCATTTTTAATAGTAGAAAGTCTGTGAGCTATTATGAAGCTTGTTCTTCCTTTGATAAGATTAGCTATAGCCTTTTGCAGTCTTATTTCTGTTCTTGTATCAACTCCACTGGTAGCCTCATCGAGAATAAGGAACTTAGGATCAGAAGCAATAATTCTTGCTATTGTAATAAGCTGTTTTTGCCCTTGGGAAAGAATCATATTATCTTCAGTTATCATAGTGTCATAACCATCAGGGAATTTCATAATAAAGTCATGGGCACATGCAAGTTTTGCACTTTCTACAACTTTATCAAATGAAATATCAGTATTTCCATAGCTTATATTATCTCTGATGGTTCCTGTAAAGAGCCAGCTGTCTTGCAGCACCATACCAAAGAGTTTTCTTATTTCACTTTTCTTGTATTCTTCTATATTTATTCCATCCAGAAGTATCTCTCCAGATGTTATGTCATAAAATCTCATTAAAAGATTTACAATGGTAGTCTTTCCACCTCCAGTAGGTCCTACTATAGCAACTACTTCTCCATTTTCTGTTTTAAAGGAAAGGTTTTTAAGTACAGGAGTTTCTTTATTGTATGCAAAATCTACATTTCTAAATTCAATATTTCCTTTTAAGGAATCAAAATTAATATCTTTTTTACCTACATCTAAGTCTTCCTCTTGATCCATAAATTGGAAGAATCTCTCAGCACTTACCAAAACAGTCTGAATAATACTGTAAGCTTCAGAGATGCTAGCTATTGGTCTGTTAAAAAGTTTTGAGTAAATGACAAAACTTGAAAGTCCTCCAAGAGTTATTTTACCTTGAAGCATAAATATAGCACCAACAAGAATAATGAGAGAATATCCCAGATTTCCTATAAAGTTAAGAGTAGGAAAGTTAAATCCTGCAAGGAAAATTGACTTGATTGCATTTTCCTTATAAGAGGAATTTAGATTTCTAAAATTCTCAATAGCCCTCTCTTCATATGAGAAAGATTTTACTTCTGCCTGACCTGTAAGAATTTCATCTATATATCCACTTAGTTTTCCAAGATACCTTTGCTGAACTCTTCTTTTTTCACGACTTTTTTCAGTTATCTTCTTTAAGAATACTCCTGTAAATGATACCAGCAGAAGCTGTATCAAAGTAAGGGAAGGACTGATATACAGCATTATTCCCAGAGCTGTAAATATAGTAAGTATATTTACTATTACCCTTGTCCCTATTTGTGAAAGGGAACCACTGATATTATCTATATCATTTATCATTATACTGATGATATTTCCCTGTGAGATTCCATCAAAATATTTTAATGGGAATCTGTGAATTTTTTCAATTCCATCTTTTCTCATCTTATTTACAATATCCTGCGATATTATATTCATCTTTATATTTTGAACCAAAGTAAGAACTGCTCCAGTTACATAGGAGAAAAGAAGCAGTATAGACATTTTTCCAAGCTGTAAGAAATCACTTTTGCTCATTTGAAAATGTATCTGGTTTATTCCTTTTCCTACTAGATAAGGTCCTACCAGAGTAAGAAGATTTCCTATTATTGCAAGAAAAATCAGAAAGATAAACTCAGCTTTATATTTTTTTAAATAAGGGAGCAGTTTTTTAAATAAATTATACTTCACAATAAGACCCCCCTGGTATGCAGATTTCCTGTGATTCACATATTTCTCTGTATACCTCACATTTCTCAGCAAGGGCAGCATGAGAATCAAATCCTACTACTTTTCCATTATCCATGACTATGATTCTGTCCATTTTCATAAGAGAAGCAACTCTTTGTGAAATAGTAAGGATAGTAGTATTTTTTAGATAATTTTTAAGTTCATTTTTTAGATTGTATTCTGTAATGAAGTCTAAGGCACTGAAACTGTCATCAAATATTAGAATCTCAGGTTCTTTGATTAAAGTTCTGGCTATGGAAAGCCTTTGTTTCTGTCCACCAGAGAAATTAGTTCCACCTTTAGTCACTTCAGTTTTGTACTGTTCAGGAAGTTTTTCAACAAAATCTTTTCCCTGAACAATAGAGATAACATTTTTTACAGCTTCTTCAGAAGCTTTTTCATTTCCCCATTTGATATTTTGTTCAATACTTTGTGAGAAAAGGAATGACTTCTGCATTACTATTCCAATTTTATCTCTCAATTCTTTTTCTTTGTATTTATTGACATTGATTCCATCTATAAGAACTTCACCTTTAGTTACTTCATAAAATTTAGGAATAAGAGCTATAAGGGAAGTTTTTCCAGAACCTATACCTCCAATTATTCCAATATTTTCACCTTTTTTTATCTTTAAATTTACATTTTCCAGAATATAATTATCAGTTTTATCATATGAGAATGAGACATTTTTAAATTCAATAACTGTATCTGTAAATATTTTTTCAAACTCTTCTTCTGACATATTAGATACATCTTCAAAAAGAACTTCTTTTACCCTTCTATATGATATAGCAGTTCTACTGTACAAAGTGAAAAGGAACGAAAGAGCATTCATAGAAAAAAGAAGCATATTAAGGTAGTTTATAAAAGCAACAACTTCCCCCAGACGCATTTTTCCATAATTTACTCTGATACCTCCAAACCATAGAACAGCTACAACTCCAATATTCATTATAAGAGTAATAAACGGAAGCTTACTTGCCATTAGATTATCGGCTTCAATTGTTTTTAGTTTAAGATCATCATTTTTTTCTTTAAATCTTTCAGCTTCAATTTTTTCCTTTGAAAGAGCACGGATAACTCTGATACCAGTAAGATTTTCTCTCATTACCAGTGTAAGATTATCAAGTTTTTTCTGTACCTCAGCATATATACCAAAAGATTTTTTCATATAGTACATAGTAGTTCCAACAATAGTAGGTACTATAAATATGAAAAGTATAGCTAGAACAGGGTTGATAGAAACAGCCATAATTACAGCTCCTACTCCTGTTACCAGACCTCTTAATACCATTCTTATGCACATAAGAAACATATTCATAATCTGATCTACATCTTTAGTCATTCTTGTAATAAGAGATGCCTGTGTAAATTTATTAAGATGTACAAAATTGAAGCTTTGTATTTTAGTAAATACTTTATCTCTGAGAGTTGCTCCAAAATTTTGAGTTGCATGAACAGAAAAATAGTTGCAGAAGATAGAACAAATATATCCTCCTAATGCAATGGCTACCATAGTTCCACCCATTCGAGTAATATATGTCAAATCTTTATTAGAAACACCTATGTCTATTATTTTAGCCATTATCAAAGGAAGAGATAAATCACAGAATGCTTCTCCCATTTTGAAGAATGCAGCTAACAGAGCTTTAGGTATGAAAGGTTTAAAAATTTTGAACATCATTCCTCCTAAAATTTATATATTTTCCATTTATAATTTTACCATAAAAACCGCAAGAAACAAATACTTTTATAATCAAAATTTTAGAGTATAAAAAAAGGAACTAAGTTTCCTTAGTTCCAATTAAATTCAATACTAAATCAATTATTTTACTTTGATGTTAGCAGCTTGAGGTCCTTTTTGACCTTCGATTACATCATAAGTAACTTCTTCATTTTCATTTAAAGTTTTGAATCCATCTTTTTGGATTTGAGAGAAGTGAGCGAATATATCTTTTCCATCCTCACCAGTAATAAATCCGAATCCTTTTTCTTGGTTAAACCATTTAACTGTACCTTTCATTTGTTTCCTCCATAAATATAAATTTTTTAATGATATAACTTGTGATATTTTGGCAATAGTTATGACAAACTATCAGGTATAAACTTAATACTTAGGAAGATACTTCTTGAAAGACCTTTAAATATTAAAACCTCAAAACTCATAAATCTTTTATCACTACAAAAGATATTATACACTATTTTTTATTAAATGTATAGCTTTATTTTTAAAATTGACATGAAGCAAGTAAAATAGTATAATATAGGAGGTCAAATAAAGAAAAAAGCAGGTGGGCAGCTGATAACCCAGCTGCTTTTATTTTTTTAGGAGGAAAATTAATGTTGGATAAATTGAAATTGGATAAAAGATTTATAAAAACTCTATTGGTACTAGCAGTTCCAATAATATTACAAAGTTTAGTTACTGCTTCATTAAATCTTTTGGATAATCTCATGATAGGAAGTCTCGGAGAAAATGAAATAGCGGCTGTAGGAATATCAAATCAATTCTATATGGTGTATTATTATTCTATAATGGGAATAACTCTGGGAGCTGGAATTTTTATGTCACAGTTCTGGGGGAAAAAAGATGTATCCAGTATTCATAAATTTCTGGGGATATCTCTTGTATTTGGAATGGCAGCAACTATATTCTTTGCAGCAGCAGCCTTTTTTGTTCCTGAGAAGATAATGAGTATATTTACAAAAGAATTTATAGTGATATCTTTAGGAAGAGACTATTTGAGAATGGTAGCTTTAAGTTATATATTTACAACTATATCCTTAGCTTTTGCAGCTTCCCTCAGAAGTATAGGGCAGACTAAAATACCAATGTATGGAAGTCTTGTAGGGCTTATGTTTAATGGAATACTTAATTATATATTTATATTTGGAAAATTTGGAGCACCTGCTATGGGAGTTGCTGGAGCAGCTCTGGGAACTACTGTATCAAGATGCATGGAGCTTTCTTTTATTCTTTTCATTATATATAAAAATAAGAATATAGTCGCAGGAAGTATATCACAGCTTTTAGACTTTAACTTTGCTCTTGTGATAAAATTTTTTAAAACAGCTACACCTGTTATTTTTAATGATGTAATGTGGATAGGAGGAATAACAGCATATTTTGTAGCTTATTCAAAACTGGGAACAAATGCTACAGCAACTATGCAGATAGCTAATACAATAAATAATGTATTTAATATATTTGGAATAGGAATAGCCTCAGCTTCTGCTATATTGATAGGGAATAAGATTGGAGCAGGACTTGAAGAGGAAGCAAAAAAGGATGCTCTAAAGATATCGGTATTTGGAGTGATGATTGGAGTGGTCATAGGGATATTATTCTTTGCAGTAGCTCCTCTTATAGCTATGCTCTTTAAGATAACTCCAGAAACATATCATAATGTAATAATTGTACTGAGAATAATGGCAGCAACTCTTCCATTGAGATTCTTTGGAATAGTACAGATTATTGGTGTGCTTCGTGGAGGGGGAGATGTCCTCTATGCTATAATTACAGAACTTGTAGCTGTATGGTGTATCGGTGTCCCATTGTCATTCTTGGGAGCTGTATACTTTAAGTTTCCAATAGTTTTAGTTTATCTCATGGTGTGTCTGGAAGAACCATTTAAAGTAATAGCTACTATTCCAAGGCTGCGTTCAGGAAAGTGGATAAAAAATTTGATAAAATAATATAAGATGAAAAGGAATCAAGAAATATAAATCGTAAACAATACTACAAGAATAAAAAAATAAATTATATAATTAGGAGGAATAAATATGTTTAATGAAGTTTTCACTAATGTTTTAGCTCACAATGGTGTTGTATCTATCACAACATGGGCAGATAATTTAGTACATGTTTCTAATACTTGGAATAAATATTTGCAGATTGTGGATAATAAAATTTTGATTCCAGCTGCATGGCTCCATAAAACTGAAAAAAATATAAAAATAAATAATCAGGTAATATTGACATTGGGAAGTCCTGATGTACAAGGAAAAATTGGAATGGGAACTGGGTTTGTAGTAGAGGGAACAGCAAAGTTTCTTGACTCTGGAAAAGAATTTGATATGATGAAAGAGAAGTTTCCATTTTTAACAAGAGTATTGGAAGTAACTGCAAAGAATGTAAGACAGACAATATAGAAGATATAAACAAATATTGAAATTTTCTAATTTTAAAAATTGTATTTATACTAAAAATTGAAGGCAGAGAGAAATCTCTGTTTTTTTAATGGAAAAGCCTAAAAAGTGACATCATTTCGTTTTTAATAACGCAAATACGTTTAAAAATATACATAAGAAACTTTTTTAGAATTTTTTGTATTTTTTATTGACATAGAATAAAAAATATTATATATTTATACCAAGAAGATAATGTATATACATCAAAGAAACGTATTTACGTTATAAAAGGAGGTGTAAATAAAAAATGTATGAAGAATTATTGAAAACATTGAGGGAAGAAAAAGTAGTAGCAATATTAAGAGATGTTCCTTTGGAAAAATTTGAAAAGACATTGGATATTTTAAAAGAAGAAGGAATAAAAATACTTGAAATAACATTGAACAGTAAAGATGTAGAGAAACAATTTGAGATAGTGAATAAAAAATATTCTAATGACTTTATAATAGGAGCAGGAACAGTTGTAACATTGGAAGGATTAGATTTTGCAGCAAAGAATGGATCTAAGTTTATACTTACACCTAATCTGGATGAAGAAATACTGAAAGAAGCAGAAAAAATTGGAATGTTTTGTGTATGTGGTTTCTTTACAGCTTCAGAAGCTATGAAAGCTAAAAAATACAGCTGCTGTAAAATTTTGAAATTATTTCCAGCAGGAGAAGTACCATTCTCTTATTTAAAATCTTTGAGAGGACCGATCAATGATCTTGAATGTATGGCAGTAGGAGGAGTTAACAGAAATAATGTTTCAGAATTTTTAAAAGCAGGTTTCAGCTGTCTTGGAATAGGAAGTTCTCTAGTAGATAATAAACTTATAAAAGCAGATAAATTTGATGAATTAAGAGAAAATATAATTGCTATAAAAAAAGCTGCTGAAATTTTTTAGCAAGGAAATGGTGAGAATGAAAAAAATAGTAACAATTGATGCAGGAACTTCTAATTTAAGAATAAGAATTGTAGAAGGAAAAAACATAATTTTTGAAAGAAAAGAAAATTATGGAGTAAAAATTGGAAAAGAAAAATTTGAAAATGAACTGTATAAACTTTTGAAAGAATGTATAAAAGAGAATGGAATAGAAAAAGAGGAAATTGAATGTATAATTGCTTCTGGAATGATAACCTCAGCTTTAGGATTATTGGAAATTGAGCACTTGCATGTTCCTGTATCTCTGGAGAAATTTTCGAAGAATATAAAAAAAATTAAATTTTTTGAATTTGAAATACATCTAATAACAGGAATAAAAGTAGAAAAGAAATATTTCAGGGAAGAACATCTAAAAAGTATAGATGTAATACGGGGAGAAGAGGTAGAAGTATTTGGGATACTTGAAGAGATAAAGGTAGAAGAACCAACACTTGTAATTCTTCCAGGTTCACATAATAAATTTATAGAAGTATCTGATGGAAATATAGTAGACCTTCTTACAACTATGAGTGGAGAAATCTATGATGTAATGACAAGATACACTATATTAAAAACTTCTGTAGATGAAAAATTTGCTGATAAAATAGAAAAAAAATACTTATCTTTGGGGAATAGAGCTGGTAGAAAATACGGAATAAACCAAGGCTCATTTATGCTTAGAGGACTTGATTTATCAGAAAAACTTACAATAAATGAAAAATCTAATTACCTTTTAGGACTGGTTTTAAGTGAGGATATATCTTCTTTAGAAAAAAATGGATACTTAACAAAATACAAGAAAATAATAATAGCAGGAGGAAATATAATTGCTAGAGGATTGTTTGAACTGTTAGCAGATATGAATTTAGATAACGATATTCAAGTTATTATCTCCAGTGAATTAGCAACGAGAGGAGCATTAAAAATCTGGGAAGAAAGTAAAAAATAAGGTGGGATATTATGTTGAACAAGTCAACTTTGAAAACAATGGAAATACTAGAAAAAATTTCTAACTCAAAAAATGGAATGACAATAACACAACTTTCAAAAGAACTGGAAATTCCAAGAAGTACTGTAGATGATATAGTAAAAGCACTGGTTTCTAAAAAATATCTTTATTGTTCTGATGAAAGCTTAAAATTATATCAGCTTGGGAACAAAATATTTGAACTTTCATTAAAAATGAGAGATAAAAGAGAAGTACTGGATATAGTAACACCATTTTTAAAAGAGTTGGTTGATGAATTTAATGACACATTATTCTTTGGATTAAAGGATGGAGATGATGTATTGTATCTTTCGAAGATGGAAAGTTCAAAAACTGTAAGGACTACAGCAGTACTTGGAAGCAGAAAATCATTTTACTATACAGGGCTTGGGAAAGCTATCTTATCAACTTATTCTGAAAAGGATTTAGATGAATATATTGCCAGAACAAAATTAGAACCTAGAACTGATTATACAATAATTGAGCCAGAAAAATTAAAAGAAGATATTTTAGGAGCAAAGAGAAGAGGCTACTCTACAGATTATAGGGAAGGGGATATAGAAGTTTCCTGTGTAGCAGCTCCAATATATCAAGAAGGAAAAATATTTGGAGCAATAAGTTTAGCAGGTTTGTACACAACGATAGATGAAGAGGAAACAAAAAGAAGAGGGAAGAAAATAAAAGATACAGCAGAAAAAATATCAGAAATTTTAAGTTAAAAATTAGGAGGAGTGAAGATGAAAAAAATATTTTCAATGGTAATAGTAGTTTTATCAGTATTATTAATAGGATGTTCAGGGGATAAAAAAGAAGATGGAACAAAGGCAGAGAAGCCAATAGTAATACAATTTGGGCATGACAATAATCCAGGAGATCCAGTTCAAGAGGCGGCACTATACTGGGCAAAAATACTTTCTGAGCGTAGCAATGGGAAAATGAAACTAGAGGTATTTCCTTCAGGACAGTTAGGGTCTAAAAGTGATTTGATTGATCAAATGCTTGCTGGAGATGCAATAGTAGCTATTGGAAATGGACCATTCTATGCAGATAGAGGAGTTCCTGATTTAGGTATTATGCAGGCACCATACTTATTTGAAAATTGGGAACAACTTGATAAATTAACAGCTAGCGACTGGTGGAAAGAAAAAGAAAATGAATTGGAAAAAAATGGACTAAGAATAGTTGGAAAAAACTGGAGATATGGAGTAAGACATACTATAACTACAAAACCTGTTAAAAATGTAGCTGATTTAAAAGGAATGAAAATACGTACTCAAAGTAGCACAGTTCATGTAAAAGGATTTGAAGTATTAGGAGCAACACCTACTCCAATGGCACTTTCAGAAGTTTACACATCTCTTCAACAAGGAACAATTGATGGTTTAGAAAATCCGTTATCTGTAATTTATAGTGGAAAATATCAAGAGGTTGCAAAATATCTTATGCTTGATGGACATATAAGAGATTTATCATCTATATGTATAGGAAATGAATTCTTTAATACTTTAACTAAAGAGGAACAGGATTTATTAATATCAACTTGTACAGAAGCTGGAGAATATCAAAATAAATTAGCTGCAAAAGCTGATGAAGAATGTTTAGAAAAATTAAAAAAAGAAGGGGTAACAGTAGCAGAAGTTAATTTTGATGAATTTAGAAAAGCAGCAGAGCCTTTCTATCAAGATAAGACATTATTAAATAAATGGTCAAATGGTTTAGTAGAAAAAATAAATTCTATTATAGAGTAAAATTTGAGTATGGCACATATAAAATATGTGCCATACTCATAAAAAGAAAGTGGGAAGGTAAAGATGAAAAATATAATTCGAAAAATTCTTAGTTTAGATTTAGTAATTTCAGGGATAGCCTTGATAATACTTGTAATTCTTACATTTTTAGGATCTCTAATGCGTTATATCATGAACAGTCCTATAATATGGCAGGAAGAGGTTCAAATTGGTTTGGCAATATGGGTAATATTTTTTGGTGCAAGTGCAGCATTTCGTTATTCAAATCATATAGCTATTGATATGATAGTTGATATGTTTCCTAAAAATATTCAAAGAATAATTGAAGTGATAATAGCTGTAGTAACTATAAGTGTTTTGTTTTTTATGTTGATAAATGGAAAAAACTTAGTTCTTCAATTTATAAAAACTAATAGAAGTACAAATATATTGCATATTCCTAGTCAATATATTTATTTGGCTATACCTGTTGGATGTTTTCTTATGATAGTAAATTATATAATAGCAGAAATAAAAGTTATATTTGGAAAAGATTTAATAGGTTTAGGAGAGGAGGAGTAAAATGAGTATCAATATTGTAGGATTAGTAGGAATAGTACTGCTTGTATTTTTATTTTTGAAAGTTCCAGTATTTATTTCTATTTTAGCAGGATCAGTTACTTATTTTATTCTTACACCAAGAGTTCCTCAACTAATTATAGCTCAACGTTTGGTAGCAGGAGTAGAAAGTATACCTCTTCTTGCAATTCCATTTTTTGTATGTGCTGGAGTTTTTATGAATCATTCAGGAGTCACTCAAAGAATTATGGAATTTTGCGGAGTTCTAACTGGACGTATGACTGGAGGTTTGGCTCAAGTAAATATACTTTTATCTACTTTAATGGGAGGGTTATCAGGATCAAATTTGGCAGATGCAGCAATGGAAGCAAAGATGCTTGTTCCTGAAATGGAAAAAAAAGGTTTTTCTAAAGAATTTTCTTCAGTTGTAACAGCAACATCAGCAATGATAACTCCATTAATTCCCCCTGGAATTGGAATGATATTGTATGGTTCAATAGCTAATGTTTCTATAGGTAAATTATTTGTAGCAGGGTTAAGTGTAGGAGCAATGCTTTGTATAGCTCTGATGATTCTTGTACATTTTATGTCTAAAAAAAGAGGATATAAACCATTGCATGAAGAGCAAATAAAAATGAATGAATTTTTAAAAGCTCTAAAAGGTGCTGTGTTGCCTCTATGTCTTCCCATTATCATTATAGGGGGAATACGTATTGGAATATTTACTCCAACAGAAGCAGGGTCAGTGGCAATTGTTTACTCGTTGATACTTGGAATTGTATATAGAGAACTTACAATGAAAAAATTTTTAGATGGAATAAAAGAAACAGTTATAACTACCTCAGCTATAATGCTTATTGTAGGTGCAGCTTCAGCTCTTTCATGGGTTTTAACTAAGGAGAGAGTTCCTCAGCAACTAACAGATTATATTGTAGAAGTTATCAGCAATAAGTATATGTTCCTTATTATTGTAAATGTTTTCTTAATAATAGTTGGAATGTTTATAGAAGGAAATGCAATAACTATTATTCTAGTTCCTTTATTAGCTCCAATTGCATTAAAACTTAATATTGATCCAATTCATTTTGCAATGATATTTATTTTTAATGTTTCAATAGGAACATTATCTCCTCCTATGGGAACATTGATGTTTGTTACTTGTGGAGTTACAAAATGTAAGATTAAAAACTTTATAAAAGAGGCAGTTCCTTTTTACATTCTTTTACTTATAGTATTAGGTCTGCTGACTTTTGTACCTCAATTTTCAACAGCTCTGGTAAATATGTTATATTAAAAATAAAGGAGAGAACTTATGATAAAAGCACTTTCTATAAACGATATGGATAATGTAATTGTAGCAATAGAACCAATAACAAAGGGAGAGATTATAAAATATAAAGATAAAAAAAATAATATAAAAGAAATAGAGGTATTAGAAGATATAATAATATACCATAAAATAGCAACTTCAGATATAAAACAAAATGAAGTGGTTATTAAATATGGAGAGCATATTGGCAAGGCTGTGATCAATATAAAAAAAGGAACACATGTGCATGTACACAACACAACAAGTGAAACAAATTAAATTCTAGGGGGAAATATGAAATTTTATGGATATAAAAGATCAGATGGAAAAGTAGGAGTACGTAATCATGTCTTGATTTTACCTGCAAGTGTATGTGCTTCAGATGCAGCAAGAATGATATCTAGCCAAGTTAAAGGAACAGTTACATTTAATAATCAAAATGGTTGTTCTCAAGTTCCTTCAGACCAACAATATACAATGGATATGATGGCAGGATATGCAGCAAATCCTAATATCTATGCTACAGTTGTGATTTCTTTAGGATGTGAAAATTGTCAAATGGATTTAGTAGTTGACGAAATAGCTAAAAGAACTAATAAACCTATAAAAACATTAATAATTCAAGAAGAAGGGGGAACAATAAGAACTGTAGAAAAAGGCATCAGATATGCAATGGAACTTGTTCAGGAAGCTACTTTATTACAGAAAGAAATGTTTCCTATAAGCGAATTGATAATAGGAACAGAATGTGGAGGTTCTGATCCGACTTCTGGACTTGCAGCTAATCCTTTAGTAGGAGAACTAAGTGATAGAATAGTTAAAATGGGTGGGACTTCTATATTAAGTGAGACAACTGAATTTATAGGAGCTGAGCATATATTGGCTAAAAGAGCTAAAAATGAAGAAATAAAAGGGCGAATTTATGAAATAATAAATAGGTATGAAAAAAGTCTGGAATCAGTTGGAGAAAAAGTAAGAGCAGGAAATCCATCTCCTGGAAATAAAGCTGGAGGAATAACAACATTGGAAGAGAAATCTTTAGGCTGTATTCATAAAGGAGGAACTTCTATAATACAAGATGTTATAGATTATGCTAAGCCTGTTGAAGAAAAAGGACTGATAATAATGGATACTCCTGGAAATGATCCATCATCAATAGCAGGAATGATAGCTGGAGGAGCACAAATAATTCTTTTTACTTCAGGAAGGGGAACTCCAACAGGAAATCCAATTGCGCCAGTTATAAAAATATCAGGAAATAGAATAACTTATGAAAATATGAAAGATAATATTGATGTTGATGCAAGTCATGTTATTTATGGTCCTGAAAGTTTAGAAGAGCTTGGAGAAATGCTTTTAAAGGAAGTAATAGATGTAGCAAGTGGAAAATTAGTAAAAGCAGAAATACTTGGATTTGTAGAGACTTCTGTTATGCGTATCTGTAATTATGCTTAAAATAAAAGGGCTTTCACATTGTGAAAGCCTGCTTTTTTTACATATCCAAAATTATTTTATTCAGAACTTCTAAGGGTGACAGATCACGAAATTCATCTCTCAGCTTTTTTTCTTTCGCTTCCATTTCCTCTTTTTCTTCTGGAGTAAGGGCATTAGGATCATACTCTGGAGGAGCCATATATTTTCTTATACCATATTTTGATACTACTCTGTCTACAGGATCAAAATATATTGTAAGAATAGTTTCTTTCAGCTCATCTTCTCTTTTTAATACTTTTTTAGGAAGGAGTTTTTTTAATATTTCTTTGTGTTCTTCAGTATTTTTTAGATAGTAGCTGCCATTGTAGTAAGTTATGCCATAGAATCTATTTTTCTTGGAAATAACAAAATCAGGTTTTCCAAAGAATTCTCTCATTTCTTTTTCAGTAGATCGGTATGGAATTATCACAGGATTAAGAGATCTTTCCACATGAAAGACAAACATTTTTTCTGTGATAGAAGAGCACCCAGTTAAGAAAATAGTAAAAATAATGATATATAGAAGTCTGGGAACTTTATTTGATTTCAAGGGAATACCCTCCTTAAATTTTTAGTATAATTATCTGTGAAAATTATAGCATAGAATTGTGTCTTTTTTGGAAAATTTCAAAATAAAAAATATAGAAAAAATTCATAAGTATGATATCATAATTATTAAGATAGATTATTAGAGAAATAGGGTGAAAAGTATGAAAATAGCATTTTTTGAATTGAGAAAAGATGAAGAAGAAATATTGAAAAAATTAGAAAAAGAATATAGTGTTGATGTTGTAAAAACAGAGGAGATACTCACACAGGAGACTCTTCTTATGGCTAAAGGCTGTGAAGGAATAAGTATTCTAGGGCACAGCAAATTAGAAAGAGATTTGCTGGACAGTATAAAAGAGGCAGGAATAAAATACATATCTACCAGAATAATTGGCTACAATCATATAGATATAGAGCATGCTAAAAAGATAGGATTAAAAATATGTAATGCAGACTATGCTCCTAATGGAGTGGCAGACTTTACAATAATGCTTATACTTTTAACAATAAGGAATTACAAGCCAGCTATGTGGAGACAAAATGTAAATGATTATTCTCTTAGTGGCTTAATGGGAAGAGAGATAAGAAATCTTACTATTGGAGTAATTGGAACAGGAAAAATAGGTGGAACAGTAATAAAAAGTCTAGCAGGATTTCAATGCAAAATATTAGCTAATAGTGAATATGAAAGTGATGAGATAAAAAAATATGCTCAATATGTAAGTATGGAAACTTTATACAAAGAATCAGATGTGATTTCTCTTCATGTTCCTTTAACAGATGAATCTTATCATATGATAAATAAGGAAACTATAGATAAAATGAAAGATGGAGTGATACTTATAAATGCCGCCAGAGGAGAACTTATGGATATTCAGGCTTTGATAAAAGGGATAGAAGATCAAAAGATAGGAGCACTGGGGCTGGATGTAATAGAGAATGAAAATGGAATATATCATATGGATAGAAAATCGGATATAATTCAAAATAGAGATATGGCCTACTTACGTCAATTTCCAAATGTAGTATTAACACAACATATGGCTTTTTATACTGATTCTGCAACTGAAAGCATGGTAAGATGTGGAGTAGAAGGACTGGTGGAATTTAAGAAAAAAGGTACATATAGATGTGAGACAGCATAGAATAAATTTTGGGGAGGAAAACTGATATGAGGGAGAGAGATAGTTTAGAAAAAATATGGAAAGATATTGAAAAAGTATTTTTAAAAGCTATGGAAAAAGATAAAACAGTAAAAGAAAAATACGATTTTATCTACAAGGAATATCAGGAGTTTCTCAATAACTATTTTGATTTTAAAGAGATAGCAGATAATCTTTTTGATGGTATTTATATTTCTAATGGTGAAGGAAAAACTCTTTTTATAAATGAGGCTTATACAAGAATAACTGGGATAACAAAAGAAGAAATAATTGGAAAAAATGTCAGAGATATATTGGCAAAAGGGGATATTTATAAAGGAGCAGTAACCTTAGATGTAATAAAAGAAAAAAAGAGAATAAATAATATTGGAAAAATAGTTAAATTGGATAAAGATGTTTTAGTAACTGGAAGCCCAATATTTGATAAATATGGAAATGTAGAACTTGTTGTTATAAATAATAGAGATATAAGTGAATTGAAAGATTTAGAAAATAAAATTGAAAAATTGAAAAAAACATCTTTAAAAGTGGATGAAGAGATTAAGTTTTTAAGAAGCAGACAAATGTCTAATAGGAAACTTATATATAAAAGTGAAAAAATGAATTCTATATTTACTTTAATAAATACAATCGCTCCAACAGATGTAACAGTTTTAATAACTGGAGAATCAGGGACAGGAAAGGAATTAGTAGCTGATGAGATTTTTTATAAAAGTTTTAGAAAAGACAAGCCTTTTATTAAAGTGAATTGTGCTGCTATTCCAAGTGAATTATTAGAAGCAGAATTGTTTGGATATGAAGGGGGAGCATTTACAGATTCTAAGAAAAATGGAAAGATAGGAATGTTTGAGTTGGCAAACGAAGGAACTATTCTATTGGATGAAATAGGGGATATGCCGATAAAACTACAGACAAAACTTTTAAGAGTTCTTCAACAAAAAGAAATTATGAAACTGGGAGGAACACAGCCGATAAAATTAAATATAAGAATTATAGCTTCTACTAATCAAAATTTGAAAGAACAGATAAAGAATGGAAAATTCAGAGAAGATTTGTTTTATCGATTGAATGTAGTTCCAATAGATATAGAACCATTAAGAAAAAGAAAAGAGGATATACCAGAGCTAATATTTGAATTTTTAAATATATTCAATAAAAAATATAATAAAAATACAAAAATAGATAAAGAGGCTATAGAACTTTTAGTAAAATATAAATGGCCTGGAAATATCAGAGAATTAGAAAATTTTCTTGAAAGAATGGTAGTAATAAATACAACTGGAATAATAACTGTAAGAGAAGTAGCTCCAATGATAGATAGTGATGATTTTTTTATGGAAGTAAGTGATTATGATTTAAAAAAAGCAGTATCCTATCTGGAGAAAAGGATGATAAGTAAAGCTTTAAAAAATTTTGGCTCAACAAGAAAGGCGGCTAAACACTTAGGGATTGATCAATCAACAGTGGTAAAAAAATGTAAAAGTTTAGAGATAGATATTCTTAAATTAAAAGAATATGAGTGATGAAATTTGGAATAGGTCAGATGAATTTTTTCATCTGACCTGTTTTTCTTTAGTTTAGAGTTAAAAGTATAAAATTTCACATTTTTAAAATAAAACGATGAAAATAATCATCTATAATAAAAATGCACTTTTTCATAAACCATGAATAAATGTAAATTTTATAATTTAGTGAAAGATGGCATAGCATTTGCTTTATTAATTCATACTATTAATAAAACATAAAATGGAGGATGAATTAATATGAGTAAAATAATAATAACAGTAGCTCCAACAGGAGCTTGGCCATCTAAAAAAGATAATCCTAATATACCTTTAACACCAGAAGAAATTGCAAATGATGTGTATGAATGCTATAAGGCAGGAGCATCTATAGCACATCTTCATATGAGAGATGATATGGGAAAAGGAACAATGGATACTAAAAAATTTGAAGAAACAGTTAAAATTATAAAAGAAAAATGTGATATAGTTATTAATTTAACAACATCAGGAGATCTGAATGCTACTGATGAAACTAGACAGGCACATTTAAAATCAATAAAACCTGATCTCGCTTCTTATGATTGTGGTTCTATGAACTGGATGCATAATAGTTTGTTTATTAATCACCCTAAATTTTTAGAGGAATTAGGATATACAATGCAGGAAAATAATGTCAAACCAGAAATTGAAATTTTTGATGCTGGAATGATATATAATTCATTGTATTATATAAAAAAAGGAGTTTTAAAAGAGCCAGTACACTATCAATTTGTGTTAGGAGCGGCTGGAGGAACAGCTGCAACTGTTGAAAATCTAGTTTATTTAAAAAGTTTAATACCTGAAGGAAGTACTTGGTCAGCACTGGGAATTGGAAGAGGACATATACCTATTCTAATGACAGCTATTGCCATGGGAGGACATGTGCGTGTAGGAATGGAAGATAATGTATATTATGGACCGGCAGAACTGGCTGTTTCAAATGCTCAGCTTGTGGAAAGGGCAGCCAGATTGATTAAAAATTCTATGAATGAAGTAGCAACTCCTGCTGAAGCCAGAGAAATTTTAGGCTTAAAAAATGGAGATGAATAGTTATGATAAAAAATATTTCAGTTATAGGTGCTGGAACAATGGGACATGGAATAGCCGAAGTTTTTGCTCTGCATGGATATAATGTCAGCTTGTATGAGACTAATGCAGAAATAAGAGGGAATGCAAAGAAGGTAATAGAAGATGAGCTCTTGTTTTTATTAGAAAATGATTTTATAAAAAAAGATGATATTCAAAAAACATTAGAAAATATAGAGATGTTTTCTGATTTAAAAGAAGCAGTAAAAGATGCTGATTATGTGATAGAAGCAATTCCAGAAAAAATTGAATTGAAACAAAAATTATTTAAACAATTAGATGAATATTGTAAAAAAGAAACAATTTTTGCAAGTAATACATCAAGTTTGAAATTAGATGAAATGAGCAGAGATATAAGTGAGGACAGAAAAAAAAGAATAATGGTATGTCATTGGTATAATCCAGCTCACTTAATGCCTATTGGAGAACTATCATTTTTTGGAAATATGCCTGAAGAAATATATAAAGAAGTGGAAGAACTTTATTCTAATTCTGGAAAACAAACGGTAAAGATTTTAAAAGATATACCAGGGTTAGTTGCTAATCGGATACAGCAGGCAATAGCCAGAGAAGTCTTTTCATTGATAGAGATGGAAGTGGCAGAACCAGAAGATATAGATAAAGCATTAAAATTTGGACCAGCATTTAGATATGCAACATCTGGTCAATTGGAAATAGCTGATATAGGAGGGTTAGATATTTGGTGTACTGTAGGAGATAATTTATTGAATGTTATGGATAATAGGAAAGAGGCAAATCCATTATTGAGGAAAAAAGTACTTGAAAATAAATTGGGAATGAAATCAGGAGAAGGTTTTTTCAAGTATCCTAAAGAAAAAATAAATGATATTAAGAATAAATTCAATAAAAAATTGATCATACAGCTAAAAACATCAAAAAACTATGTAGAATAAAATTAGGGGGATAAGATATGGAAAATACTAAATCAACAAATAAAGGAACATTTTTGTGGAGATTAAGTAAAAAGTTTCAATTTGCAGCAGATAAATTGATTCCTGATTCATTTGTATTTTGTTTAATACTTACTTTTATAGTTTTTGTTTTAGGAATAATTTTTACAAAGACTGGCCCTGTAAAAATGGTTATACATTGGTATAATGGATTATGGACTCAAATGACTTTTGCATTTCAAATGGCATTTATGGTAGTCACATGTGCTGTATGTGCAAAATCTAAGCAAGTAAAAAAAGTATTAAGATGGATTGCAAGTGTACCAAAAACACCAATGGGAGCTATGATACTTTTAATGGGATTTGGGTATGTTTCTAGCTTTGTCAACTGGGCTTTTTGTACAGTTGTTACTCCAATTTTAGCTATGCAGCTTTCAAAACAGATAAAAGGGTTGCATTTCCCTATGATGATTGCAGCAGGATATTCTACAATGATTTTAGGGCAGTGCCTAGGACCAAGTGCATCTGTTTACGCTCTTGTTGCAACAAAAGGACATTTTCTTGAGAAAGAGATAGGAATACTTACACAGGCAGATACTGTATATAACAATGTAAATGTGGCTTTGTTTATAATCATGGCAGTGTTTACTGTATTATTAAGTATTTTTACAGTTCCTCCAAAAGAAGAGATTGTAGAATTTAAAACTGCTTTAGATGATGAAGAAATTAATGAAGAAATAGAAGAAAATGAGACAGTTGCAGATAAATTAAATGGAAGCAAAATAATAATGTATCTTATAGGAATATCTGGAATCTTAGTTTTAGGAAATACATTTATAACAAAAGGTTTTCTAGGAGCTTTGAGTGTAAATTTTATTATATTTCTGTTTATTACATTGAATTGCTTCCTGTATAATACTCCAAGAAAATTTGTTGAAGCATATAAAGAAAATATGTTTTTAACTACTGAGATAATAATTCAGTTTCCATTTTATGGGGGAATAGCAGGAATGATGATGGATTCAGGATTTGGAGCTGTTGTAGTTGCAGCAATTATAAACGTTGCAAATGCTTCTACTATGCCAGTTTGGGCATATATATCAGCTTCTGTAACTAACTTATTTATTCCTTCACAAGGAGGACAGTGGATAGTTCAAGGTCCATTATTAGTAGATGCTGCAAAGCAGGTAGATGCTAATATGCTATATGTAATAAATGCTTTTGTATATGGAGATGAAGCAACTAATTTATTACAGCCTTTATATGTTATTCCAGCGTTGTCTGTTGTAGGAATGAAATTAAAAGATGTATGGGGGTTCATGGCATTTATTTGGGTGTTCTGGTTAGTAATTACAACAATTGGACTTTATGTAATACCTATGTTTGTATAAATAATTGAATAAAAATAAATATAAAGCAGTTTTCTTTTGAATTAAATTTAGAGAAAGCTGCTTTTTATATTTATTTCCTTTGGTGAATAATGAAAATGTGTTAGAATAAAGCTATTAAGTATAAAAGATAATTAAATATCTGACAAGAAAGGAGAGTTTTTATCAAAATTTTTAGTTAGGTTAATTATTTATAAAAAAGAGCGATTATTTAAGAAAGGAAGATGGTAACTTGAATATTTATACTGAAAAATTTAAAGAGGCATTGTCTTCAATACTGCCTATTACAATCATTGTGATAATATTGAATTTTACACTGACACCTCTGGGGACACCTTTGATTATTAGATTTATAATTGGAGCAATTTTAATAACTATTGGACTTTCTATATTTTTGATAGGGGTGGATATAGCGATTACACCTTTGGGAAGTCAGGTAGGAGCTACTCTTGCAAAATCAAATAAAATGTGGATTGTAGTTGTTGGGGGGCTGATTGTAGGATTTTTTATCTCAATTGCTGAACCGGGATTAATTATTTTAGCTGATCAGGTGGATATAGTTACATCTGGACAGATATCAAGCTTGAGTATCCTTGGCATTGTATCAATAGGACTGGCACTTATGCTGGCAATGGGTTTTGTTAGAATTGTAACAAATATACCTTTATATAAGGTGCTTACTGTACTTTATATTTTGGTTTTTATATTGGCACTATTTACACCAATAGAATTTTTAACAATTGCCTTTGATGCTTCTGGGGCAACTACAGGAATTTTAGCTGTACCTTTTATACTTGCTTTGGCACTAGGTGTATCTACGATGAAAAAAGACAGTAAAGCTTCAGAAATGGATAGTTTTGGACTGGTAGCAATAGCATCAGTAGGAGCAATAATGTCAGTTATGATACTGAGTATCTTTTCAGGAACTAGAGATTTTACAGCAAAGCTTGAATTTAATCTCACAGAATCAAATTCTATATTTGGACCTTTTATAGAAAATACACCAGGTTTATTTAAAGAGGGATTTTTAACTATTTTACCTCTGCTTATAATATTTCTTTTCTTTCAAAAGGTTTATTTTAAAATGAGCAGCAGAAATGTTACAAAGATGGTAAAAGGATTTATTTATGCTTTTATTGGTTTATTTTTGTTTTTGGTAGGAGTTAATACAGGATTTATGGATGTTGGTGGGATTATAGGGCATACTCTGGCATCTTTTGATAATAAGACATATGTGGTTATTATAGCTTTTATTCTTGGGTTTGTAACGATTTTGGCAGAACCAGCAGTTTATGTTCTTACTCATCAGATCGAAAATGTAACTAGTGGATATGTAAAAAGAAAAGCTATTTTAATTGCTCTTTCAATAGGAGTAGGAATTGCAGTGGGATTATCAATGATAAGAATTATTGTGCCTGGGATACAGCTATGGCATTATCTTTTGCCTGGGTATATTATAAGTCTTTCTATGATGTATTTTATTCCTAAACTGTTTGTGGGAATTGCTTTTGATGCCGGAGGAGTAGCAACTGGACCAATGACTACAACTTTTATTCTAGCTTTTACACAAGGGGCCGCAGAGGCAGTAGAGGGAGCAAATATACTTACTGATGGTTTTGGAATGATTGCTACAGTAGCTATGACACCAATAATAACGCTACAGATATTAGGGTTTATTTTTGGAATGAACTTAAAGAAGGGGGAAAGTCTGAAAAATGCAGAATGATTTTATGGATGTAGAACTTGAATTAATGTATATAATAGTTAATTATGGGGTGGGAAGTAAAATAATTAAATATGCAAAAAAATTTGGAGTGACAGGAAGTACAATATGCTTGGGGATAGGAACAATAAAAAATTCCTTCTTAGAATTTCTTGCAATTAATGAGTCTAGAAAAGAGATTATATTAATGGCTGGAGAAAGGAAGATAATTTATTCAACAATGGAGGAATTGAATAAAAAGTTTTCTTTTGATAAACCAAATAAAGGAGTTGCATTTACTGTTCCTGTAAAAGAAGCAATAGGTGCTAGAGGGCTGAAAGAAATTAATTATAATCCTGAAGAAAGTAGAGGTGTAGAAAAATCTATGTATAATCTTATAGTTGTTATTGTTGAAAAAGGTAATGGAGAACATGTTGTTGAAGCTGCAAATAAGGCAGGGTCAAGGGGAGCTACAGTTATCAATGGAAGAGGCTCTGGAATACAGGAAACAAGCAAGCTTTTTGCTATGGATATAGAGCCAGAAAAAGAAATTGTAATGATTATTTCTCAAAGTTCTTTGACTGAAAAGATTGTTTCTTCAATAAGAAAAGATCTTAATATAGATGAGCCTGGAAGAGGAGTTATTTTTGTTCAGGAAGTTAATAAAGCTTGTGGGCTATATTAAAATTGATTAATTTAAATTAAAATAAAAAAATGAGGCTGGTCTTTTGACCAGCCTCAAATGTTCTACTTAGTTTTTTCAGATATAATAGCACCAGAAGCTGCTCCAACACCAGCACCAACAATAGTACCAGTATTACCACCTATTATATGCCCAGCTACAGCACCAACTGCTGCACCAGTAGCTATATGTTTTTCAGTACGAGTACATCCTGCAAATACTATAGCTAATACAGCTGCTATTAAAAAAGTCTTTTTCATTTTTATCCCTCCTTTTTATAATGAAAATAAAATGCTCTTCTCATTAAGAGATATACAAAAAAATTAAACTAATCCTTCTATAATTTAATGATAACATATTTTTTACCTTTATAGGTAATATTTTCTTGAATTTTTTTATTTATTTTTTCAAATTTTCTGTGAGTATATTTTCTGGCATGCTTTGGAGGATAGTCCTCAAAGGTTCTGGAAGCCATAAGAGCAATAGTGAGATCCAGTTCAGCTTTATCTGGAGTTACAAGATAATCTTCTCCAGCAAAAGAGAAAAGTATACCTGGGTACATATGGTCGCTTTTTATTGATTTAAAGTTAAAAGTTTTTCCTGTTTGATTTACAAGAAACTGTCCAAGAGCGTTTATTCTATCTATCATTTGTTTTTCACCTTCTTTTTTCCTGTTTGAGTTTTTTTATTTTTTACTGATGGAGCACCAGTTTTTTTAGAAGCAGCTTTTTTTTCAATAGTTTTCTTTTTAGCAACAGAATAACCGAAGCTTCCAATAGCTTCTTTAGGCATTGGGAAATATTCTCCATGAGAATAACTTATGAGGTTCGCCCATTCAAAATGAATTTTTTCATTTTCATCAAGGAGTTTTGAATCTATATGAGAACAAAGAACTTCTGCAAGGAAAAGGTCATGTGTTCCAAGAGGAATTATATCTTTTACTTTACACTCTATATTTACAGGGCATTCATCAATATATGGACTTTTTACTTCTTTCCCTTCCTTCATAGTAAATTTCATTTCCTCTATTTTGTTGTTGGTTCTTCCTGAACGAACACCACAGTAGTCAGTCTCTCTAGTCAGTTTTCTTGTAGGAAGATTTACAGTAAATTCCATAGTTTCTTTTATATATTCATATGAAAGTCTTTCAGGTCTGATAGATATAGACAGCATAGGAGGTTTTGTACAAATAGTTCCAGTCCATGCTACAGTGAAAACATTTTCTTTACCTTCGGAATTTCTGCTGGTAATAAGGACCACAGGAACAGGGTTAAGCACAACGCTGCCCTTAAATAGGTTTTTTTTCATGGGATATCCTTTCTTTATTTAATTCATTTTTAGAAAATTATAACATTTTTTCTCGATTGGTACAAATAATAAAATAAGGATTGTTGTTGCTTATAAAAAAACCATATGATATACTAAGATTATAAAGTTGAGTGAAAAAGGTGAAACTTATGAATAATTATGTTATTTTAAAAGGGAAAAAAGACAGATTAGTGATACACTTAAATTCAGAAGTAGATTTTTTGACTCTTAGAGACAGCTTGGTCGAAAAAGTAAGAGAAGCTAGGAATTTTATTGGAAATGTTCAGCTGGCTATTGAATTTAGCAATAGAATATTATCAGAATTAGAGGAAAATGTACTAATTGATCTAATAAAATTAAATAGTGATATTAATATCACTTATGTATTTTCTGAAAGTGGACCTGAAAAAAAAGATAAGATAAAGTTTTTTAAAGCTGTGACAGAAGAAGGGCCTACAAAGTTTTTTAAAGGGACCTTGAGATCTGGGAGTAAGCTGGAATATGATGGAAATATAGTAATCTTAGGGGATGTAAATCCAGGGGCATTAGTTAGGGCCAGAGGAAATGTAATCGTTCTGGGATATTTGAATGGTACTATTTATGCTGGACTAGATGAAGATTCAGATGCTTTTATAGGTGCTAATTTTATGAATCCTATCCAGATGGTAATCGGTGCAGTTACTGCAAAGCCTATGCAAAAAGAGATTCTTGATACCAACAAGATAGACAGAAAAGGCGGATTCAAAATAGCTTACATCAGAAACAATGAAATATTTATCGAAGATTTTAGTACACGTTCATTTTGTGAATAACCAAAAATTTATGTTGGGAGTGGATTAAGATGGCAAAGGTGTTTGTAGTTACATCAGGAAAAGGAGGAGTAGGAAAAACTACTACTACTGCTAACCTTGGAGCTGGATTGGCTCTTAAAGGGAATAAAGTACTTTTAATAGATACTGATATTGGGTTAAGAAATCTTGATGTTGTAATAGGACTTGAAAATAGAATAGTATATGATCTGGTTGATGTTATAGAAGGGAGATGCAGAATAGCACAGGCTCTTATCAAAGATAAAAGATGTTCTAATTTATGTCTTCTGCCAGCTGCACAGATCAGAGATAAAAATGATATTAATGGTGATCAGATGAAAACTCTGATAGAAGCCTTGAGAAAAGATTTTGATTATATAATAATAGACTGCCCTGCTGGAATAGAACAGGGATTTAAAAATGCAATAGCAGCAGCAGATGAAGCTATTGTAGTTACAACTCCAGAGATATCTGCTACAAGAGATGCAGATAGAATAATAGGATTATTAGAAGCTAACGACATAAGAAGTCCAAAGCTTATAATAAATCGTATAAAAATGGATATGGTAAAAGCTGGAAATATGCTTGGAGTAGAAGATATATTGGATATTCTTGCAATACCACTGCTTGGAGTTATACCTGATGATGAAAATATAGTTATATCAACAAATAAAGGAGAACCTTTAGTATATAAAGGAGAATCTCTGGCAGCAGAAGCATACAGAAATGTTGTAGGAAGAATGACAGGGAAAGATGTTCCTTTCCTTAATCTAGATGTGAAACATGGATTTTTTGATAAACTAAAAATGGTTTTTGGAAAGTAGGTGTGTTATGGGAATTTTTGATTTTTTTAAAAAAAGTGATAATCAATCTAAAAATATTGCCAAGGACAGACTGAAATTGGTTCTGATCCATGATAGAGCGATGCTTCCTTCTGGTGTGCTTGAAGATATGAAAGATGATATAATAGCTGCAATATCTAAATATGTGGATATTGATAGAGACAGTCTGAACATAGAAGTGGCTCAAAGTCCTGAAAATAAAAGAAGAACGACTTTGATAGCTAATATACCATTGATAATAAAAAAAGATGGAGAATAAAAACTAATATAAAAGAGATAAGAGATTGAATAAAAAGCTAAAATTATTTTTTGGCTTAGAAATTAATCTCTTATTATTTTTCAGAATATTTTTTATGGCAAAATTATATTAATTAGAATACAGTAGTCATTCCTACAGTAACAGTAGGCTGCCATCTCCAATGACTTGCTGATTTTTCAGATTCTATTGCCCAGTTTCTGTATTCTGCTCCAGCTATAGCATATACACTGAAAGCAGGAGAGACTTGATAAGTTCCTTGGATTCCAGGATAAGCATATAGAGAGTAAGCTGATTTTTGGCTATCTTCATTTTCATGTCCATAAAGTTTATATTGGCTCCAGTTGTACTGGTCATATCCACCTTCAAATACAAAGTCCAACATGAAGTTTTCACTGCTGTTAGTATAAAGATTTGTTACATTATATAAATATGCTTCTACATCAACAGTGAAATCTTTATCTTTTTCCTTTCTTCCACTATCAAATCCATATTTTTTACCTAAGAAGTTTTGTTGAGCAAAAATATTTAATTCAAAAGCAAAATTCAAAGGCAATTCAGTCATTGATTCTAGATTAATTCCTATTTTATTAGCATATTCATCATCATTTGAATCTGCCCATTCATATTCATATTTTGGCCCAATAGTGAAATCTGTAGTTTTGATATAATCATTGTTGAACATATATTCAGCTAAATTAAATCCAGCCCAGTACTCTATTCTTTGAGTTTCATCGGCACTTACATTTTCATATTCTATTCTAGATACAAATTCTACTTTAGAATCTCCAATAGTTCCATGATTATAGAAATAATCTAATTTTATTTCATTTCCATCTTCACCTTTTTGCTTTGGATTGTCTGAGCCATGATTCCAGTCAGAGAATGATTTAACTTCAAATGCAAAAGATTGATTTTCAGTCATTTGAATATCTCCAGAGAGATTGAGTTCAGTATAGTTATTCTTAACCTCATTGTTCCTGTAATTTAGTTCCTCTGCTTTTCCATAGAATCTAGTTTCCAGATTCAATACTCCATTAGGTCTAAATCCTTCTGCTCTGTCTCTGTAGACAATAACTTCTTTTTCAATTACTTGTACAGGAGCCTCTTCAACTACAATAGGAGCTGGAACAACTTCTTTTGCAGATGCAGATGCTACAACAAGTAAAGAACCTAGTAAAAGGGATAATTTTCTCATTTATGTTTCTCCTTTCAAAATATTTGGTTATAATAATAAAAATGTTATCATTTTTTAAGAATAAAGTAAAATTCAATAAAATTCTAATAACTATTCAAAAAATTTATAATACAAATATTTTGAATATAAAATTAAAAAATGGATACATCTTTGACATCCATTTTTTTAATTCTTTAATTACTATATAGATAATAAGCTCTATTATTGTAAAGAAGTTTAAATTTATTATTTTCTTCAATTTCGTCTTTATATTTCTCTCTACTCACTATAAATGTTTTTCTGCTTTTCGGAATCTTGGAAATAATATCTTTATTTTCAAGCTCTTCTATATTTTTATTTACTTCATAAGAGATATTCAGAAAATCAGAGAACTTATAGGTAATTATTTCGTTGTTGGTATTTTGAATAAGTTGAACTATATTTTTCAAGGTAAATTCATCATTATACTTTGTGAGTAAAAATGGAAAAGTCAAATAGAGAACAAGGGTAGTTCCTATGAGGTATTTTATGCACTTGTCTCTGTTTCTTTCTCTGTTAAAAAATATATCAAGAAGCAGAGGAATTATTAAAAGAGCCTCTGTTATTTTTATGAAAATATTTCCAATTTTACTATATTTAATTCTCTCCATAAAGGTAAAACCTAAAACAACAAACCCAGTATAAAGAGGAAGAAGATATATTTCCAGCTTACCACTTACAAAAGAGAAGAATATCAATGGAATTACACTCCATGCAAATCCGATTTTTTCAATCAATGACCATGATAGATATTTTTTTATATTTTTTAAATAATATATGAAAGCTCCAAGATAGATTATTCCATATGGATAAAGTATCAATGGCAGCCTTACAAGATAAAAATATAGTGGTCTTGAATGAGTTTTTGCTTTTACCATTCTTCCTAGGGTCTCTTGACCTAGGAGAAGAGAAATATATTCTTTTCCATCAGGTTGTATATATATTCCATAAAACCAGATTCCTAAGATTACCAGTATCAGTAATATTCCTCTAAAAAAATGAATTTCTTTGAGGAATGACAGATTTTTTTCAAGAACAAGAAAAGTCAGAATAACTAGAATAGGAATAATAAATCCTGCTCCTCCTTTGGTAAGGACAGCAATACCTATACTCGTATACATAACAATAAGTTTTATTATTCTTGGTTTATTTTTATTGATATATGTAGTAAAAAAGAGATAGAGAGCTAATGAAATGAAAAAACTCATAAGCATATCCATTCTTAAAAAAACTGATATTCCTGTAAAATATGGAATAGTCATTAAGATTAAAGTGATAAAAAATCCAAATTTTTCATCTTTTAATTTTGTAAAAAGTTTGAAAGATAAAATTGATATCCCAAAAGATGGAAGAAGACTTCCGAATAAAAGAGATAATGAAAAAAACATATTACTGAAATATGTTTTAAAAAATATTAATATCCAAAAATACAGTGGGGGCTTGTCTGGGTAAAGTTCAGAAAAGTATTTTAATATGAGATAATTTTTAGCTTTTATCATATCTTCAGTTATCACAAAATATTTAAGTTCATTTCTGGCATCTGGATATCTGAGAAAAACTAAAGGAACGAAAATGATAAGATAGATAAGAATAATAAAAATATATTGTTTTTTATGAGATTTCTTTTCCATATTTCCTCCAAAATAAAAGATTTATATGGAAAAGTATCTCATATCAAGGTTAATTTTTAGTAAAAATAAATTTATTTATAAGTTCTGCCATTCCACCTTCATCATTAGATGAAACAACAAAATCCACAATTTCTTTTATTTCAGGCTGAGCATTTGCAACAGCAACAGAAGTCCCAGCAGCTTTAAGCATTGGAAGATCATTGAATGAATCTCCAGCTGCAATTATCTCTTCTATTTTTATTCCCAAAATATCAGCTAATTTTTTTACAGCAGTTCCTTTATCTACACCTAGCTTTGTTACTTCAAGGAAGAAAGGTTTTGATATAGCTATGCTGTATTTGTTTCCATATTCTTTTTTTAATTCCTCTTCTACTTTTTTAAGGTATGAAGGTTCTTCCAGAAGCATACATTTTACAGCATCTCTATCTACAGTTTTTTTAAAATCTTCAACTTTTCTGTGATTCATTTTAGTAAGATTTACTTCTACATCTATATATTCACTATCAGTTTCAGAGATTATTTCATCGTTTATGTATGTAAGAATATGAGTATTATGTTTTTTACTGAAATCATCCATCAAATGGATATCCTCTTTAGTCAGTGACTCTTCAGTGATATTTTTTCCTGTGCTGCACTCTGTAATAATAGAGCCGTTAAAAGAAAGTATATAGCTTCCATAATCAGCAAGCTTTAATTCCTGAGCAAGTTCTTTCATAGCAAAAGTAGGTCTTCCAGAAGCAAGAATAAATTTTATTCCAGCTTTCTGAGCCTTCATTATAGCTTCTTTATCTATAGGAGATACCTGCTTTTTAGAGTTCAAAAGAGTATCATCTAAATCTGTAACTATCATTTTATATTTCACAATAATCCTCCATAAAAAGTTCTTTCATAATTATAGCAACAGGAATATTATTTTACAACAGATTTTTTAGCTAGAAATATTAAAGGGGTAAGAAGAAGTACTAACAAAGCACTTCCTATAATTATATCATTTACTCCCATGAGAGCAGATTGTTCTGTGATCATCTGATTGATAAGAGCAAGTTTTGCTTGTATGGGTCCTTCAACTTGATGAATATAGCTTAAATAATTTGGATTTCCAATGTTGATTGCAGAAATCAAGTCCTGATGATGCATAGAAATTCTATGATCCCAGAAGTTTATAGCAAGGGAAGTTCCAAAGCTGTTTCCAATATTTCTTGTGAAATTGTATAGTCCAGAAGCTCCAGCCATATCTTCAGGCTGAATATTTGATAATGTAATAGTATTCAATGGGATAAAGAACATTCCAAGTCCGATACCTGTCAAAAATCTGGAAACAGATATATAAGTTGATGTTACATCAGGAGGATAATTTCCTGTAAGTATAGCAGTTATTGAGAAAAGAATAAAGCCGGTGACGACAACCTTTCTTGCATCTAATCTATTCAATACACTTCCCAACACTGGAGCTATAAACAGTATGGAAATTCCAAGGGTGGCAGTAGTCATACCACTTTGAAGAGCAGTATATCTCATGTAATTTTGCAGCCATAGGGGAATTACAACAACAGAAGCAAAGAACGCCATTGAGGATACTGTTAAGGTGATAGCTCCAATAGCAAAATTTCTGTTAAGAAATAATTTAACATTGACTACTGGATTTTCTTGATGCCATTCCCAGATAACCAGTATAGTAATAAAAATAAATGCCATAAGAGCTAGAACTACAATAAAAGGACTTGAGAACCAGTCCAGATCATTTCCTTTATCCAACATTATTTGCAGAGCAGCAATTCCCAAAGCTAAAAATGTAAGACCCCATTTATCTATAGGAACTTTTTCTATTTTATCTTTATGACCTTTTTTCTTAAAAATAGAATAAACTATGTATGTAGATATTATTCCAAAAGGAAGATTGATATAAAAACACCATCTCCAAGAGAAAGAGTCAGTTATCCAACCTCCTATAACAGGCCCAAGAACTGGGGCGATGACTACAGTCATGGACCATATTCCCATAGCCATAGCTTTTTTATCCTTTGGATAAAAACTCAACATCAGAGTTTGAGAAAGTGGTATCATACTGGCACCAACTATTCCTTGAAGAACTCTTGCAAAAAGCAAAAATCCAAAAGAAAAACTTATACCACAGAGCATGCTTGCAAGGGTAAATAAAAGAGTGGCAGCAATATATTGCCTTACTATTCCAAATCTTTTAGTCAGCCATCCTATTAAAGGAAGAAAGATCGCTTCTGAAACAGCATAAGATGTAATTACCCATGTTCCCTGTGTTGGTGCTACTGCAAAATCTCCTGCTATATGTGTAAGAGATACATTTACAATTGTGCTGTCCAGTACATTCATAAATGAACCTATTGCCAGAGCTAAGGTGGCTAGTATGAGTTCAAAAGATATTCCCATGATATGCCTCCTTAATTTTTACCTATATTAGCCTTTATAATATTATCAATTTCCTTATTCATTACATTTTCATCAATTGAGTAAAGATTTGAAGATTTTTTCAGATATGGAAGTATATTTTTAGTTTCTTTTCTTACATCAACAATAGCTTCCATTGAACTTCCTATAGGGAGCATACCGTTTTTTTGAAGACTGTCTTTATCTATAACTATACGTACTGGGACTCTCTGAACTATTTTTATCCAGTTACCAGTTGCGTTTTGTGCTGGAAGGAGGGAAAGGGAACTTCCTGTACCAGCAGATAATCCCTGTACATAACCAATATATTTTTTACCGTTGATATCACTTATAAGTTCAGCTTCATCTCCAGGTTTGACATTTTTCATTTGAGTTTCTTTTAAATTAGCATCTACCCATATATTGTTTAGATCTATAATAGTCACAAGCTCTTGAGAAGCAGAAACTTTTTGACCTAGAAAAGCAGATTTTTTTGCTATATTTCCAGATTCAGGAGCATATATTTTTGTCCTCATAAGATTAACATAGGCAGTTTTGTATGCTGCTATTGCCTGTTGGACATCTGGATGATTGTATATAGAGTTGCTTTCAGCTTGTATCTTTGCATTTTCCAAAGCTTTTTTGCTTTGATTTAAAGAAGAAACAGCAATATTCAAATTATTTTTACTTGTTTCATATTGATGCTTGCTTGTCAAACCAGCATTGTATGAAGCCCTGTCCATTGCAAAATCAGTTTCAGCTTTTTTTAATTGGCTTTCTTTTACTTTTACATTATCTTCAGCCTGAGCTACATCTGAAGAAAGATTTGAATAAGCTCGAACAGCTTTTCCTAAACTTGCAGCGGCATTCTCCAAAGCTATTTTATAATCTGTATTGTCTAAGACAGCAAGGAGCTGACCTTTCTCAACAAATTGGGTATCTTCAATGTAGATTTGAGTAATAGTTCCTTCTACTTGAGAAGTTATTACATTTTGATTTCCATTGACATAAGCGTCATCAGTTTTTACATAATTTCTTCCATATAAAAACCAGTAAGCTCCATATATTGCTCCTAGTATTATAAGAATAATCAGAAAAATAGAGATTTTTTTAATTGCTTTTTCTTTTTTTATTTTTGGGCTTTCAGAGTGGTTTTCAGTTTCCTCCACATTATCTTTAGTTATTGTTTTATTTTCCATATTATCCTCCATGTTTTATTTATCAATTTTATATGTTCCACCAAGAGAGTTAATAAGCTGTAATTGCTGAGTATATAAATTAAAATGCTGCTGTTCATTATCTAATTTACTGTCATACCAGCTGTATTTTTTAGATAAATAATCATATTTTGAAATAGTTCCAATATCCAATCTTTTTTTATCTCTTGAAAGTAGATTAGTTTGTGTTTTAAAATTTTCATCTGAATCATTTAAAGTGCTCCATAGAGTTTTAGTTTTGTAAAGTTCATTATCTACATCATTATAGGCATTGATAATAGCTTTATTGTATTCTTCTATAAATATATTCATATCAGTACCAGCTATTTTATATGTACTTTTGATAGCTCCTGAATGAAAAATAGGAAGATAGATACTTGGACCTATGAAACCTAACAGAGAATCTTTTCTCAATATTTTGTTAAAATTAATTCCTTCAAATCCATATTCACCTGTGATAGAAAATTGAGGATAAAAATCTGCTTTGGCAGCATCCAAATGTTTTTCCTGTCCTTTTATCAACATTAGATAATATTCTACATCTGGTCTGTTTATAATAATATCAGAAGAGATGGAAGATGGGATACTGACTTTTTCTTTAAAGGTTGTTTTTAAATTTTGAGAATTTTTTTGCAGAAGAGAAGATATTTCAGTACTGTGCTTGTTTCCTGATAAGATATTCAAATTGTTAATTGTAAGCTGTTTATTAAGTTCATTTTCTTTAAGAAGTGTATCAATTCCTCTTATCTCATCTTGAACAGCCCATACATCATCTTCTATACCATTTCCAATTTTTAAATTTGTTTTTTGTAATTTCTCTATTTCAGTAAGAATATTTTTTTGTTCAGTAAGAATGGCATTTTCTTGATATAAATATTTCCAGTATACATAAAGTCTTGTTACTCTGTTAGATAAATCTAGTTCAATCCATTTTGAATTAAGTTTAACAGCTTCAGCTTTATATTTTTGTTCAGCAGTTAAAGAACTGGTTTTATTAAATAGATCAATATTGTAATCAGCCTGAAGGCCGATATTTCCAATATTAATTGTTTTTCCGCCAAATGGTGGTGGAGTAGTTCCATTTTTTCCGAGCTTTTCTCTTTTTAAATCTCCTGCTAAATTTATTGTTATTCCTGAATCAGATTTTGCAAGATTTATGGCTTCATCAGCTTTTAAAATATTTAACTTGGCTATTTTTAGATCTTCATTTTCTTTTAATGCAAAATCTACCAATTGGTCAAGAACAGGATCATTATACATTTTCCACCAGTTTGTGTTGGAAAATGTAAGTTTTTGATTTCCAAAAGTATCTGTTGAGATGCTATCTGGAGTTATGATTTCATTTTTAGTGATTTTAGGTATGGGGGAACATCCTAAAAATGTTAATAATATGAGTAGCAAAATAATTTTTTTCTTCATCTCTCCTCCTATTTCGCATAAAATTTCTTATACTATACTCTTCTAAAATAATCCTGAAATCCTTTTTAAACATTATAACTTTATATCTAACAGGTTAAAAGGATAAATAAAGTTTAATATAATTAGTAAAAAGAGCAGATTCTAAAACCATTTTAGAATATTTCATAAAAAATTGATATAAAACTAATGAAGTTAAGAAATTAGCAAGATAAGTTTTTAAAACAGATATTATAAAATTTTATGTATTTAAATCTTTGGTTTTAAGAAAAGATATAGTCCGATAAAAGAACTTTATGTTTTTAAAAAAAGAAAATGTGATATAATATAATTAAAATAAGCTTTTTGATAACAAAATAGAACATGTTTCTATAAAAAAACATCAGCATATTATAGAATTATAGTGTGTGATAAAATTTATGATTGAGACAAGCAAAAAATGTTTTATAAGTCAAAAGTTTTTTAGAAATTATTAAAAGACATAAGGGGGAAAAATGAAAAAAGTACTACTAGGATGTATTCTACTTGCAGCATCAATAACAACATTTGCTGAATCTAATGTTTTATCTACATTAGAGCAGTTAGAACTTAATTTTCAGCAGCTTGAAGCTGAAGAAAAAGCCATGTATGAAAAAAGAAAATCAGAGGCTGAAGAAGCTCAAAGAACTCTTGCTCAACAAAGAGAAATGTATCAGAAAATAATAACACAGGAAAAACGTATAGCAGATGTAAAAGGAAATAGATACTACAAAGATCAGTATAATCAGCTTGCAAAAAAATATGCTGACTCTAAAAAAGTATTGGAAGAGGATATGAGAAAACAGGAAGAGATAATTAATTTATTTGAAATGATTAAATAGGGAAAAGGGGAAAGATTTATGAAGGGAGAAAAAGCTAAACCAACAAGAGGACGACCACTAGGAAGTGGAGTTAAAAAGTATAGAATTTTAGGTTGTAGGTTTACTAGAGAAGAATACACATTTATAAATAAGAGTTTGAGTAAATTGAGAAGAAAATACCAAACTAACAGCAGAGTATTGATGGAACTTTTTAAAGTTTATAGTCAGGAAATGAATCAAACAGCAATAGATTAGAGTAAATTAAAAAGCGGCTTTGCCGCTTTTTTCTATTCTTAAATATTTTTAATTGCTTCTATCTGCTTTTCAACATAGTATTCTTTTTCCAACTTCCATATCTCATATAGATTATGCACATGATTAAAGATACAAAAGTAGCCAATGGAGCCCCAAATCCTATTTCAAAAAGAGTTATTCCTTTCATTCTGCTCAGGGCAAAAGAAACAGGAATTCTTATTAAAAATGTAGCTATAAGACTATGTACCATTGGGAAGACAGGGTGCCCGCATCCACTGAAAAAGGAGTTCATACAGAAAATAAAGCAAACTAGAATACAATCTATACTATATGATCTTAAATACATAGCAGCTGTATATATAACTTCTTTGTCATTAGAAAACAGAGATGTAATACTTTCTGGGGAAATTTGTGAATATATCCAGAAAGCAATTCCTATAACTAAAGAGCAGGCAATTCCACCATAAAGTGATTTTTGTGCTCTCTCTATTTTTCCTGCCCCCATATTTTGAGCAGTCATTACAGCTATAGCAGAAGCAAAAGCTGTTGGAGGAAGCATAGCAAATACAATAACCTTTTCAACCACTCCTACAGCAGCTGAAGCTGTAAGTCCCATAGTATTTATAATAGTTGTAATAAGTAAAAAAGATATATTTATAAGCCCATCCTGCAATGCAATAGGAAGTCCAAGATGAAATATTATCTTAGCTTTTTTAGGAAACAGCCAGATATATTTTTTCCCAAACTCAAAAGGAAATCCTTTTTTCCATAAAAATAGAACTGCAAGGATAAAGCTTATTCCTTGTGCTCCTACAGTGGCAATAGCAGCTCCAATAGCTCCCATCTTAAAAAAATCTACTAAAATAATATCAACTGCTATATTTATTACACAAGCAATAGCTATAAAATAAAGAGGAGTTTTAGAATCACCCATTCCTCTTAAAATACCACTTACAGCATTATATCCTATAATAAAGGGAATACCACATGAGCATATAAAAATATACTGCTGAGTATATTTTAGAGACTCAACTGGAGTGTGCATTATTGTAGCAATGGGGTTAGTAAATAATGTCATGAAAATAGTAAGTACTATAGAAAATAAGCCAAATACACAGATAATAGTTCCTACAGTTTTTGCCATATCTTTTTCTCGTTTAGCCCCTAGATACTGTCCAATAAGAATAGTACCTCCAGTGGTTATTCCTAAGATAACCCCAGTAATTGTCTGCATTACCTGACTTCCTATAGCTACAGCAGATACAGCAGCAGAATCTGCATACTGTCCAACTACAAAAAGGTCAGCAGCTCCATAAAGTGCTTGGAGAAGGCTCGCCAGAAGAAAGGGAAATGAAAATCTCATCAGATTTTTGAAAATACTTCCCTCGGTTAATAAATTTTTTTGTTCCATAAATAAAAAATCCTCCTGTAATTAAAAAATGCTGGATAAAACAGTTGGGCTTTATCCAACCATCTTATCCAGCATATAAAATTTTCTATATACCCTCCGATGAACTAACTAAGTATACAATATTTCAGTCGAATAATCAAGAAAAAGATATGTGTATATAAATAAAAATAAAAAATATACTGTATTGTTTCCAATAGTTAGACCTGAATGAAAAATCGTGATATAATTACCTAGAAAAATAGTTTTAAAAAGAGTCAGCAGAAGACAAAGGGTATAAAATATGCTATAATATAAAGTAAAAATTTATCTAAGGGAAGGTATAATGATTTTATTAGATATCTTAGAAAAAGGACAGAAAAAAAGAGCATCAGATATTCATCTTGTGAACAATGAAAAAGTGATCTATAGAGTAAATGGAGAGTTGATAAGAGATGATGAATTTGATAAAGTTTCAGAAGAATTTTTAATAAATTCTATAAGAGAGATATTAACAGAAAAGCAGAAAGAAATATTTGAAAAGAATAAAGAAATTGACATAGCATTTGAAGATATAAAAAAAAGAAGATACAGAATAAACTTGTATAATGAAAAAGGATATCCAGCATATTCTATAAGAATTTTAACAAAAAAGATACAGAGTTTTGAGGAACTGAATCTTCCAAAATCATTGAAAAATATGATAAGATATAAAAATGGGCTGGTACTTATAACAGGACCTACTGGAAGTGGAAAAAGTACAACTTTATCAGCTATGATAGAAGAGATAAATCAGAGGGAATCTTTAAGTATAGTAACTATTGAAGATCCTGTTGAATATATTTTTGAAAATAAAAAAAGTTTGATAAGGCAAAGAGAGATAGGGAGAGATACCCTGTCTTTTGCAAATGCTTTAAAAAGTGTTCTCAGGCAAGATCCCGATATAATAATGGTAGGAGAACTAAGGGATAAAGAGAGTATAGAAGCAGCTCTTACAGCAGCAGAGACAGGACACCTTGTGTTCAGCACTCTTCATACTAATGGTGCAGCAGAAACAATCAATCGTCTTATAGATGTTTTTTCAAAAGAAAAACAGGAACAGATAAAAGCTCAGCTTAGTTTAGTACTGAGAGGTATTGTGAGTCAACAGTTATTGCTGGATAAAGAAAATAAAATTATTCCAGCTTTTGAAATACTTTTTGTAAATACTGCCATATCTAATCAAATAGCCTCTGGGAAAATAAATCAGATACCTACAGCTATTGAGACAGGACAGAAATATGGAATGATATCTATGAGAGAATATATTTCCAATATGCATAAAGATGGGGTCATAAATAAAAAAGAATATGATGAAAAAAGAGGGAACTAATGAATAGAGAGAAAGAGAGAATGCTTTCAGGAAAATTATATCAGGGAAATGCTGAGGAATTGGTTGCTGAAAGAGCTGAAGCAAAGAAAAAATGTTTTGAAATAAATAATATCTCTCCTAAAAAATCTCACGAAATAATGCAAAAGGTAAGGGAACTTTTTGGAGAAACTGGAGAAAATACTTCTGTTAAAACTCCAATTATGTGTGATTATGGATATAATATTTCACTGGGAGAAAACAGTTTTATAAATCATGACTGCATATTTCTTGACATAGGAAAAGTAAAAATAGGAAAAAATGTATTGATAGGTCCAAGAGTATCATTTTTAGCTGTAAATCACCCTCTGTTTCCAAGTGAAAGAGAAACGGGATATGAATATGGAACTCATATAACAATAGAAGATGGTGTATGGATAGGTGGAGCAGTTACAATAAATGATGGAGTAACCATTGGAAAAAATAGTGTAATAGGTTCTGGAAGTGTAGTTGTAAAAGATATTCCTGAAAATGTTATAGCAGTTGGAAATCCATGCAGAGTATTAAGAAAAATTGATGAAAAAGATAAGATGATGAAAGAATTTCATTTGGAGGAAAAGTGTTAATTAATTCAGATTTTGAAATAAATATCAGGAGTATAGAGGAATTTGCAAGGGTAATGGTCCCAGAGGCACTGGATAAAACTATGAATCTTACCATGAAAGAAACTTCTGATACAATAGAAATAGATATGGAAATAGATGGGAGAAAAGGAAATTTCATTTATGCAAATCAAGAGGATAAAATAGATGAGCAGAAACAGACTATGGTGAAAATACTTCTGCTGAAAGTATATAATAAAGAGTATTCTTGGGGTGGGCTTATGGGAGTAAGACCTACTAAAGTATTGAGAAGACTTCTGTCTTTAGGATATTCATATGAGCAGGCAGAAGATATGCTTAGGGATTTCTATATTGTAAGTAATGAGAAAATAGAGCTCCTTATAGATACTGTGAAAAAAGAGCTGGAATTTTTGAATAGAGAGTATATAAATCTATATATAGGAGTGCCTTTCTGCCCAACTAAATGTAAGTACTGTTCATTTGCTTCTTATGAAATAAATGGAGGAGTAGGAAGATACTATAAAGGATTTGTTGAAACTTTGCTGGAAGAGATAGAAATGGCAGGAAAGTTTTTGAAAGATGAAGGATATAAGATAGAATCTATCTATATAGGTGGAGGAACTCCAAGTACTCTTACAGAAGAGGATTTAGAAAAAGTATTAAGAAAAGTAAATGAAAATATTGATATGACTTATCTGAAAGAATTTACTTTTGAAGCAGGAAGAGAAGATTCTCTTACTGAGAAAAAACTGGAGCTTGTAAAACAATATGGTGCTGATAGAATAAGCTTGAATCCTCAAACTTTCAATGAAGAAACTTTAAGAAAAGTAAATAGAAATTTTAATAGAGAAAATTTTGATAAATATTTTAAAATAGCCAAAGATATGGGCTTTATAATAAATATGGATCTGATAATAGGGCTTCCAGATGAAGCAACAGAAGATGTACTTCACACATTAGATGAGATAGAAAAATATGATATAGAAAACCTTACTGTGCACTCTTTAGCATTTAAAAGAGCCTCTAAGCTTTTTAAAGAGGATAAAAGCAGAAAAGAACTGGACAGGGAAATAATTGAGAAAAGAATAAGAGAACTTACAGAGAAAAAACAGATGAAGCCATATTATATGTACAGACAGAAAAATATTATGGAATGGGGAGAGAATGTAGGTTATGCAAAAGAGGGAAAAGAATCAGTATTCAATATAGAGATGATAGAGGAAAATCAATCAACTATGGGATTGGGAGGAGGAGCTATTACTAAAATAGTAATAGAAGAAACTGAGTTTAGAGACTATATTGAAAGAATAATTAATCCTAAAGACCCAGCATTGTACATAAAAGAGATGAAAGAAAGAATGGAGAGCAAATATAAATTATTTAAAAAAGGAGAAAAATAGATGAAAAGCTGTAAAGGTATACTTATTGCAGTTATGCTTGCAATTATCAGCAGTTTTACTTTTGGAGAAGATGAAACATCAAAACCATTTAAATTGATAATGAGTGAAAATATGCTTGAAAAAAAAGATAATCTTATTGATATAAATAGTGCTTCTAAAGAAGAGATGGTATCTCAGGGAATTGGAATAGGATATGTTGGTAAGATTTTAAGCTACAGAGAAAAAACAGGTGGTTTTGAAAAGATGGAAGAGATGAAAAGAATAAAAGGGATAGGAGATGCAACTTATGAAAAACTTTCTAAAAAGTTTAAGATAGAAAGTGAAATTGAGAAAAGTTCCCTTTACATAAATGAAGCTAATGATGAACTTTTAAAATATTTTGGCTTTGAGAAAAAAGAGATCAAAAAAATTAGAGAATATATTAATAAGAATAAAAGAATAGATAATAATATTCAATTAATGGAGATACTTTCAAAGAAAAGATATGAAGAATATAAAGAAATAATTAAATACGATAAATTTTAGAGGTGATATAAATGGGTAAAATAATAAGAGGAGTAAGTAAAAATGCCAGATTTTTTCTGGTGGATTCAACAGATATAGTACAGGAGGCATTGGATATTCATAAATGCAGTCCTACTGGAATAGATGCTTTTGGAAGACTTCTTACAGCAGGAGTAATGATGGGAAGCACTTTAAAAGGAAAAGATTTATTAACTTTGAGAACAGATACTGATGGACTGCTGAATAATATGGTAGTTACAGCAGATTCTGAAGGAGGGGTAAAGGGATATGTTTCTAACCCTTCAGCTGATGTGGCACTAAAAGATAATGGAAGATCAAATGTAGGAGCTTTAGTTGGAAAAGGAATGCTGAGAATAATAAAAGATATGGGATTAAAAGAACCATATGTTGGAATGTCTCCAATAGATTCAGGAGAGATAGCTCAGGATTTGGCTTACTATTTCTTCAATTCTGATCAGACGCCAACTGTAATAGCATTAGGAGTTAATTTAAAAGATGAAAAAACTGTAGCTTGTGCTGGAGGATATATGATACAGCTTCTTCCTGGGGCAGAGGAATGTTTTATAGGAGCTTTGGAAGAAAAAATAAATGCAATCAGACCTATGACTGAACTTATGATGGGCGGAATGGATCTTAAAAGAATCTTGAAGCTTCTGTATGAAGATATGAGCAGTGAAGATAATGAAAAATTGATTGAGGAATATGAAATACTTGAAGAAAAAGAAGTAGGATATAATTGTAATTGTGATAAAGATAAATTTTATAGAGGGCTTATCACTCTTGGTAAAAAAGAATTGAATGAAATATTTGAAACACAGGAATTTCTAGAAACTGAATGTCATTTCTGTGGAAAAAAATATAAGTTCACTAGGGAAGATTTTAAAGATATTTTAGAGGTGAAATAAATGAAACTTATAGATTCTCATGCTCATATGGATTCTGAGCAATTTGATTCAGATAGAGCAGAGGTATTTCAAAGAATAAAAGATAATATGGATTTCATAGTCAATATAGGGTATGATATAGAAAGCAGCAAACAAGGTGTTGAATACAGTAAAAAATATGATTTTATATATGCTGCTGTGGGAATACATCCTGATGATATAGAGGGATATGATGATAAACTTGAACAGGAATTGGAAGAACTGGCTAAGAATGAAAAAGTGCTGGCTATTGGAGAAATAGGGCTGGACTATCACTGGATGACTCATCCAAAGGAAGAGCAGCAGGAGATATTCAGAAGACAGATGAAAGTGGCAGAAAGAGTTGGAAAGCCAGTGGTAATACATTCAAGAGATGCTATAGAGGATACTGTGAAAATATTGAAAGAATTTCCTTCAGTAAAAGGAATATTTCACTGCTATCCAGGATCAGTGGAAACAGCTCTTCAAGTAATAGATAACTACTATTTTGGTATTGGAGGAGTTCTTACTTTTAAAAATGCAAAAAAACTGATTGAAGTAGTGAAGAATATACCTTTAGAAAAATTAATTCTTGAAACTGACTGTCCATATATGGCTCCCACTCCATTTAGAGGGAAAAGAAATGAGCCTGTATATGTGGAATATGTAGCTAAAAAAATAGCAGAGATAAAGGGAATAACATATGATGAAGTAGCAGAAGCTACAAATTTAAATACAAGAAAAGCCTATAATATGGCATAGGAATGAAGGGGAAAAAATGATAATTTGTCCTGTTTGTAAAAAAGTTTTAAACAAAGAAGGAAAAACATACAGATGTGAAAATAATCACTGTTTTGATGAAGGAAAGCAGGGGTATTTGAACCTTCTTCTTTCAAATCAGAAGCACAGTAAAGCTCCTGGTGATGATAAGGAAATGGTGCTCAGCAGAAAGGGATTTCTAGAGAAAGATTATTATAAAATAATATCAGAGACAGTAAATAGATTAGTTTTAGATAATAGATCATCTGATGATGCAGAGATACTGGATATAGGATGTGGAGAAGGATACTATACTGGAAGATTAAAAAAATCTCTTGAAGAAAAGGGAATAAAATCTAATATAACAGGGATAGATATTTCTAAAGAGGCAGTAATATGTGCTGCAAGAACATATAAAAATATAGACTGGATAGTAGCCAGTGCAACTAATATTCCTTTGGAAGATGAATCGCTGGACTATATAATCTGCATGTTTGCCAAAATAATTCCAGAAGAGAAAATGAGAACATTAAAAAAAGGTGGAAAACTGATAATAGTTTCTACTGGAGAAAATCATTTGTTGGAATTAAAAAAAGTTGTGTATGATAATGTAAGAACAGAATTTTATTCTCCAATAGAGGATCTGAAAATATTCAAGCATATAAAGACAGTAAACTGTACAGGGAAATCTTTCATAAAAGAAAATGAAAGTATAAGAAATCTTTTTGATATGACTCCATATAAATGGAGAAGTCCAAAAGAAGGCGTGGATAAACTCTTTGCATTGAATGAGTTGGAAATAACTATTGATGTGAATATAGATATTTTTGAGAAAGAATAATCCTCAAGGAGAAAAATATGATTCTAGGGATAGGAAATGATATTGTAGAGATAGCAAGAATAGAAAAAGCTATATCTAATGAAAAATTCAAAAAGAGAGTATATACAGAAAAAGAGATAGAGATTACAGAAAAAAAAGGCAGTAAAGCTGCCAGTTATGCTGGAAGATTTTCAGCAAAAGAAGCAATATCTAAAGCATTGGGAACAGGGGTAAGAGATTTTAATCTGACTGATATAGAAATATTAAATGATGAACTGGGAAAGCCATATGTTGTATTTAAAAATATATTAAAAGACAAAATGGTAGGTATGAGAATGGAAATATCCATTTCTCATTCTAAAGAGTATGCAACAGCAGTAGCAGTTATGTTTAAAAGGAGTGCTGAAGATGGAAGTAAATAAAGAGTTTTATACTGAACTGGAAGAATTTATCAATGGATTGAAGGACAAAAAAAATGATGTAAAAATTCTTAACTTTGTATTGGAAAAGCTGGATGCTATTCCAGTAGAGGTACAAAAATTTATAGCAGATAAAACGGGATTACTTGAAATATCAATAGAAAATACAATAAATTTTTACCCTAAATTTAGAAATAAAGCTGGTGGGAAAAAAATTAAAGAAGTTTCTATATGTGTAGGAATGACTTGTGGTGTATATGGAAAAGGATTTTATGATGAGTTGGCTGAAATATTAGAAGTAGATGAAAATGGAGTATCAAAAGATGGAAAGATACTTTTAACAACAAAAAGATGTTTTGGAAGATGTAATAAAGGTCCAAATGTTTCAATTGACGGGGAAATTTATAGTATGATGACTATGCCTGAATTGAAAAATAGATTGGGATTGAAATAATATAATTAAGGAGGAAAAGTTTGGATATATTAGACATAAAAAGAGAATTCTCTGAATATAAGCAAAAAATAAGTGATATAAGGGGGTCTCTTTGACCTAGAAAAAAGAGAAAAAAAGATATCAGAGCTTGAGAAAATGACTATGGAAGAAAATTTCTGGAATGATAAGAGAAGCAGTTCAGCTATTATAAAAGAGATGAATGATGAAAAGGAAATTGTAGCTGAATTTAAAAAACTGGAATCAGAAGGGGGAGAAGAGGAAGTATTAATAGATTTTGTTGAGATGGGTGAAGCAGATTTTCAGACTGAGCTTGAAGAAAAACATATGATACTTGGAAAAGATATAGATCACTTTGATACAAGACTTCTTTTAGATGGAGAATTTGATTCTAATAATGCTATTGTTACTATTCACTCAGGAGCTGGAGGAACAGAAGCTTGTGACTGGGCAGATATGCTCTACAGAATGTATTCAAGATGGTGCAATGAAAAAAAATATAAAATAAGTGAAATGGATTTTATGCCTGGAGACAGTGTAGGAATAAAATCTATAACTTTTCTTGTAGAGGGCAGAAATGCTTATGGATATATGAAAAGTGAAAAAGGAATTCACAGACTTGTAAGAATTTCTCCTTTTGATGCCAATAAAAAAAGACATACATCTTTTGCTTCAGTGGAAGTTATGCCAGAAGTAGATGAAAGTGTAGAGGTAAATATAGATGCTGGGGATTTGAGAATAGATACATACAGAGCCAGTGGAGCTGGAGGTCAGCATGTAAATATGACAGATTCAGCAGTAAGAATTACTCATATTCCAACAGGGATAGTTGTTACATGCCAAAGAGAAAGATCTCAGTTGAATAACAGAGAAACAGCTATGAAAATGTTAAAATCTAAATTGATTGAACTTGAAATGAAGAAAAAAGAAGAAGAAATGAAGAGAATACAGGGAGAACAAAGTGAAATAGGATGGGGAAATCAAATAAGATCATATGTATTCCAGCCTTACACTTTGGTGAAAGATCACAGAACATCAGCTGAATCAGGAAATATCAAGGCTGTTATGGATGGAGACATAGATATTTTTATAAATACATATCTAAGATGGAATAAAACAAAATAATCCTTTAAAAATGATAAAAATTGTGGTAAAATTTGTATTAAATTATTAAAACTTAAGAGGGGTGGAAAAAATGGAAAAGAGAGTAAGAACTAGAATAGCACCATCACCTACTGGAGATCCTCATGTAGGGACTGCGTATATAGCGCTTTTCAACTTAGCATTTGCACATATTAATAACGGAGACTTTATTTTAAGAATAGAGGACACTGATCAGAATAGATATACTGCTGGTTCAGAACAGATGATTTTTGATGCGTTAAAGTGGCTTGATCTGACTTATGCAGAAGGTCCAGATGTAGGAGGACCTTATGGGCCATACAGACAATCAGAAAGATTTGAACTTTATGGTGACTATGCAAAACAATTAGTAGAAAAAGGTGGAGCATACTATTGTTTCTGTACACAAGAAAGACTTGAAAAATTAAGAGAAAGACAAAAAGCTATGGGAAAAGCTCCAGGGTATGATGGACATTGCAGATCATTAACTCCTGAAGAAATTCAAGCTAAATTAGCTGCTGGAGAACCATATGTAATAAGATTAAAAATGCCTTATGAAGGTGAAACTATCATAAAAGACAGACTGAGAGGAGATATCGTATTTGAAAATAATAAGATAGATGATCAAGTGCTTTTAAAAGCAGATGGATATCCTACTTATCACCTTGCCAATGTAGTTGATGACCATTTAATGGAAGTTACTCATGTAATAAGAGCAGAGGAATGGATAGCTTCAACACCTAAACATATTCAGTTGTACAAAGCTTTTGGATGGGATGCACCAGAATTTATTCATATGCCTTTACTTAGAAATGCAGACAGAACTAAAATATCTAAGAGAAAAAATCCTGTATCATTAAACTGGTATAGAGATGAAGGATATCTTAAAGAAGGTATAGTAAACTTCTTAGGACTTATGGGATATTCATTTGGAGAAAATAAAGAAATATTTACATTGGAAGAGTTTAAAGATAACTTTAATATAGATAAAGTATCTCTTGGAGGACCTGTATTTGACCTTGTGAAACTAGGATGGGTAAATAATCAGCATATGAGAATGAAAGATCTTGATGAACTTTCTAAATTAGCTGTTCCTTTCTTCCAACAGCAAGGACATGTGGGAGAGAATGTTTCTGAAAAAGAATATGAAGCTATTGTTAAAATAGTTGGAATATTAAGAGAAAGTGCTCAAACTCTAAAAGAGATTGCAGTAGAAGCAACAGCTTACTATCAGGATGAATTTGAACTTCCAGAAGTAAATGAAGAAATGAATAAAAAAGAGAGAAAAAGTGTAGAAAAATTATGTTCATCTATAGAAGATCCAGTTGGAAAAGAATCTATAAAATTATTTATGGACAAACTTGAGAAATGGGAAAAAGATGAATTTACAGTAGATGAGGCAAAAGATCTATTACATCATACAATGGATGAAATAGGAGAAGGACCAGCAAAAGTATTTATGCCATTGAGAGCAGTAATTACTGGTCAAGCTAGAGGAGCTGACCTTTTCAATGTTCTTTACATAATAGGAAAAGAAAGAACATTAAAAAGAATGAAGACTATGATAGCTAAATACAACGTTCTTTAATATGAAGGATAAAAGGGAAAGAGTTTTACTCTTTCCTTTTTTTGTAATATTTAAGTAAAAGCAGAAATTGTTTTTACATGAAGAGAATTTATGTTATAATATTCTAGGAGCAAATCTTTTTAATAGGAGGATGATCACAAGTTGTTAAAAACAGAATTATTAAAAACTGAGATATTCAGGGATTATAGTGATAAAGATCTGGTTAAAGAGGAAGAGGAAATAAGATTTTCACTTTTAGAAAATCCTCAAAACATAGAAAATTTAAAAAGTTTAGCAGCAATATTATATTATAAAAGAGACTATAATGGAGCAATCAAGTTATACGAGAAGATAGTGAACACGAATCCTGAAAATGCAGATTATGCAGCTTTTTTAGGATATCTTTATTATGAAAATGAAAATTATGAGAATGCTATTGATTATTTCAACAAGTCATTGGAAATAGCACCAGATAATTCATTTGCTCATTTTCTTCTTGGAAATACTTATTCTAGAGCAGGACTTATAAAAGAAGCCATTAACAGCTATGATTTTGCTATATTTTTGGACTTAGATATTTATACTGCACATTTAGACTTTGCAAAAAAATATGAGGCAATAGGTCAGAAGCAAAGAGCTTTAAAAGAATATATCATAGCTTATGAAATAGACCCTAGAGAAAAGAGTATTATCAATAAGATAAATGAATTAAAAGCGGATATAGGATCTAAGAAATATTAAAAATTTCTAATAGAAGGAAAAGTGTTTCTTTTCTTTCTATTTTTACTTTTTAATATTTAATTTTTAAAGGAGAAAAAATGATATATAGTGTTTCATTAGTATTTATACTAATAATATTTTTATTTATAGGGATGGCATTTGGATTTAACAGAGCAGTAGCTCTTATTCCAGTTTTGTTTATCCTCTTCTTAATTGTTGCGTTTTTTGGATGGTTTGCAGTAAACTTTTTTTGGCTGATACTTCTTGTAATGCTGATAAATTATATTAAAAATCAAAATCAACCTAAAGGCACTAAAAAAAGAACGTATTACTATAAGTTTGAAAGAACAGAGGATTTTGATGATTTTTTTCGTCAGGCTGGTCAACAAAATGGAGGGTATTCTTATGGGGGAAATTCTGGAAATCCCTTTGGATATGCTGAAGATAAAACAAAATATTATAAAATTTTAGGTGTTAACTCTAATTCAACAAAAGAGGAGATAAAAAAAGCTTATAGAGATCTTGTAAAACAGCATCATCCTGATAGGTTTACCAATGCAAGCGAGGCAGATAAGAAATACCATGAAAATAGAATAAAAGAGATAAATGAGGCTTACGATAAATTGTCAAAAGATTTTTCTTAGCTTGAAATGATTTATAAGCTATGCTATAATTATATGGGTTTAAGTTTAGTAAAAAATTTAACTTATTCTTAACAGACAAAGGAGAAAAAAATGAAACTGAAAACATTGATTCTTGCTGCTGGAAAAGGTACTAGAATGAAGTCAGAACTTCCTAAAGTTATTCATGAGGTAAATGGAATTCCAATGATTTCTAAAATAATCAAAGTTTTAGAGGTTTTAAAACCTGAAGAGAACATACTTATTTTAGGACATAAAAAAGAAGAAGTTTTGAAAGTGGTAGGAGAAGATGCAGACTATGTAGTGCAAACTGAGCAACTTGGAACAGGACATGCAGTGCTGCAAGCAAAAGATAAATTAAAAGACTATGATGGAGATGTAATGGTACTGTGCGGAGATACTCCTCTGTTAAGAGAAGAAACTTTGGAAGAACTTTATAAATTCCATAGAGATACAGATTCAGTAACGACAATACTTACTTCTATCTATGATAATCCATTTGGTTATGGAAGAATAGTGAAAGAAAATGGATTAGTTAAAGCAATAGTTGAAGAAAAAGAGGCAGATGCTGAAATTAAGAAAATAAAAGAAGTAAATGCTGGAGTTTACTGTTTCAAAGGAAGAGAACTTTTTGATGCTCTTTCAAAAATAACTAATAACAATGAAAAAGGGGAATATTACCTCACTGATGTAATAGGTATACAAGTAGGAGAAGGGAAAAAAGTACAAAGTTTTGTGTTGAATGACAATATAGAAATATTGGGAGTAAACTCAAAAGTAGAACTTGCTCAGGCTTCAAAAGTATTGAGAGATAGAAAAAATATAGATCTTATGGAAAAAGGAGCTATCCTTATAGATCCATCAGCTGTATATGCAGAAGAAGATGTAGTGGTAGGACGAGATACTGTTATTTATCCTGGAGCAATACTGCAAGGTAAAACAGTAATTGGTGAAAATTGTCAAATTTTAGGAACTACTAGAATAATAGATAGTACTTTAGGAAATGATATCAAAGTGGAAAGTTCTGTAATAGAGGAAAGTATACTGGAAGACGGAGTAACTATGGGACCTTTTGCACATTTGAGACCAAAAAGCCATTTAAAAGAAAAAGTACATGTGGGAAACTTTGTAGAAGTGAAAAAATCTACTCTGGAAAAAGGAGTAAAAGCTGGACATCTAACTTATTTGGGAGATGCTCAGATTGGTGAGGACACAAATATTGGTGCTGGAACTATAACTTGTAATTATGATGGAAAAAACAAGTTTAAAACTGTTATAGGAAAGAATTCTTTTATTGGAAGTGATTCTATGCTGGTAGCTCCAGTAATCATTGGAGAAAATGCTCTGGTAGGAGCAGGATCAGTAATAACTAAGGATGTTCCTGATAACTCATTGGCTGTATCGAGAAGTAAACAAATTATTAAAAATGATTGGAGGAAATAAAAAATGGTTAAATCTGAAAATGTTAAGATTTTTGCTGGGACATCAAATGTGGCTTTGGCTACAAAAATCGCTGAGAGGTATGGACTGCCACTAGGAGAAGCAGAAGTAGTTAGATTTAAAGATGGAGAAGTTTTTGTTAAAATTGATGAAACAGTTAGAGGTAGAGATGTGTTTGTTGTACAATCAACTTCAGAACCTGTTAACGAAAATTTAATGGAACTTTTAATTTTCATCGACGCATTGAAAAGAGCATCTGCAAAAAGTATCACTGTCATCATTCCTTACTATGGATATGCAAGACAAGATAGAAAATCTAGTCCTAGAGAACCAATTACTTCTAAATTAGTAGCAAATTTATTAACAAAATCAGGGGCTAACAGAATTGTTGCCATGGACCTACATGCTGATCAAATACAAGGATTCTTTGACATCCCAGTTGATCATATGCAAGCTTTACCATTAATGGTAAAATATTTCATGAAGAAAGGGCTTTATGGAGATGATGTAGTAGTAGTTTCTCCAGATATCGGTGGAGTAAAAAGAGCTAGAAAATTAGCTGAATGGCTAGATTGTAAAATAGCTATCATCGATAAAAGAAGACCTAAACCAAATATGTCAGAGGTTATGAATCTAATAGGAGAAGTTCAAGGAAAAACTGCTATATTCATAGATGACATGATTGATACAGCTGGAACTATTACAAATGGTGCTGCTGCTATAATTGCAAGAGGAGCAAAGGAAGCTTATGCTTGTTGTACACATGCAGTATTCTCTGATCCTGCTATTGAAAGATTAGCAGAATCTCCTTTAAAAGAAGTTATAGTAACTGACTCTATTGCTTTACCAGAAAGAAAGAAATTAGATAAAATAACTGTTCTTTCAGTTGATGAAATCTTCTCAGAAGCTATTAACAGAATTGTAAATAATCAATCAGTTTCTGAATTGTTTGAAAAAGCTGAAACAAAAAGAAATGTTAAATAATTCACTCACAAAGGTAAAAAAATAATTTTTTCTGATAAAAGCTAGTAGTTTTACTAGCTTTTTATTTGTATATATGATAAAATTATGGATATTTTAATAATGATATGTTAGGTTAGGTGTATAGAATGAACAAAGTAAAATATACTTCTTTAAATGCCAACTATGATGAGATAGGAAGACTATTAAAAGATGGAAATTTAATAATTTATCCTACAGATACGGTGTATGGTGTGGGAGGAATAATAGAATCTGATGAAGCTATAACTAAAGTATATAAAGCTAAAGAAAGAAGTTTTAAATCACCTCTTATTGTTTTAGTAAGTGATGTATCTAAAATAGAAGAAATAGCATATATTGAAGAAAAAAATAGAGAAAAAATAGAAAAACTGATAAAAAAATTCTGGCCTGGAGGACTTACTATTATACTGAATAAAAAAGAGAATGTTCCAGATATAATGGTATCAGGTGGAAAAACAGTAGGAGTCAGAATGCCTGATCTTGATACTGCTTTAAAGATAATTGAAGCAGCTGGAGGATTACTTCCTACTACAAGTGCAAACATATCTGGTGAGGCCACACCAAAAAGCTATGAGGAACTTTCAGAGGCTTTTAAAGAGAGAGTGGAGATATTAGTTGATGGAGGAAAATGCCCAATAGGAAATGCCTCAACTATAATAGATATGAGTGACAAACCAAAGATACTTAGAACAGGAGCCATATCTATTGAAGAGATAGAAAAAATTATTGGAAAATTAAATGGGGAGGAAATAAATTAATGAAAACACAAAGAGTAAATCCAAATGCAATGAATCCTATGCAGATGAATAATATGTCATCTATGATGGGAATGATGAACAGCATTCAAAAAATAGGTAAGGGAAAAAGAAAGTATTCTATTATGCTGGACAAAAATAATAAAAAATTCTTAGCTAAATTTATAGATGAGGTAAAAAAACAATTTGCTTCTTCACCTCTAGGAACACAAGGACAAGGGGTTAGTGACTTTTTTGATTATGTTAAAAAAATGTGTGAAGATAAAAATCAAATGGAACTTAAAGTTAGCTTTGAAGAGTATGAGTTTCTTAAAAAGATGGTAATTGATTCTGTAAAAGGAATGGAATCTATGGAATTTAAATGGTACCAACTTATCAAAAAAGGTATGATAAAAATGATGGTAAAACAATACAGAGAACTTCTGACAAAATTAAAATAAAGTTTGCCTTTATGAAGGGGGAGTAATGAAGAAAGATTACAGTATTGGAGTATTTGACTCTGGAGTTGGAGGCACAACTGTACTAAAGATAATGGCAGAAATATTACCCCATGAAAATATGATATATTATGCTGACAGCGGAAACGCTCCATATGGAAAAAAAACTGTAGAAGAACTGCAAAGTCTATGCTTTAATATAATGGATTTTTTTCTGAAAAATAGATGCAAAGCTGTTGTTATAGCATGCAATACTGCTACAGCTGCCGCTTTAACTGCAATAAAAGAAAGATATGATATACCTGTGATAGGAGTGATAACTCCAGGATCAAAAGCAGCTGCAAATATAAGTAAAAATGGACATATAGCTGTACTAGCAACTCCATTTACTGCTAATTCAAATGCTTATGGAGAGGAAATAAAAAAGTTTGCTAAAAAAGCTTCTGTTTATCAAGAAGGATGCTCTGAACTATGTACTATGATAGAAGAGGGATGGGAAACTTTTGAAGATAGAGGAGAAATTTTAGATGGACATATATCTCAATTTCCAGGATCAGCAGATACATTAGTACTGGGATGTACTCACTATCCTATTATAAGAGAGGATATAGAGAAGTATTTTTCTGGAAAGATAGTTGATCCAGCTAGAGAAACTGTTATTGAACTTATTGAGAGTCTGAGAGATGAAGATATGCTGAATAACTCTAAAGAAAAAGGTAAAATAGAATTCTTTGTTAGTGGAGATAAAGAACAATTCAGAAGGACAGCAGAAAAGTTTTTAGGATTTGAAGTAAAAAAACTTTATCAAATAGAAAAATAATTAAAATAAAAGAAGTATCCTTTAAAAAGATACTTCTTTTTTAATATATTATTATTTATAAGCGTTTCCTATAAGCCCTACAGCTTCTTTAGCTCTCATGATTTTTTCTCTAGCAATAGCTCTTGCTTTTTTAGCTCCCTCATTAAGAACTTCTTGTACATAATCACTGTTTTCCACTAAGTGCTCTCTTCTCTCTCTTGCTTCTCCAAAATATTCAAGGATAGCATTTAAAAGTTCAGTCTTAGCATGACCATAACCAAAGTTTCCAGCAAGGAATTTTTCTTTAAGTTCGTTTTGTTTTTCAATAGAAGCAAAAAGAGCATAAAGTTTTGCTATATTATTATTTGGATCTTTTGGTTCTTCTAAAGGAGTAGAATCAGTAACGATACTCATAACCTGTTTTTTAAGCTCTTTTTTAGAAGCAAACATATTTATTGTGTTTCCATAAGATTTACTCATTTTTTGTCCATCTGTTCCTGGAATAACTGCAAGATCGTCCATGATAAGAGGATCAGGAAGTTTGAAAAGTTCAACTCCATACTGCTGATTAAATTTCATAGCAATATCCCTTGTCATTTCAAGATGTTGTTTTTGATCTTTTCCAACTGGTACTATATCAGTATCATAGATAAGGATATCAGCAGCCATAAGTACAGGATAAGTCATAAGTCCAGCATTTGGAGTGAAGCCTTTAGCTATTTTATCTTTATATGAATGTCCTCTTTCTAACAATCCTACAGGAGTAACATTTGAAAGAAGCCAAGAAAGCTCAACATGTTCTGGTATATCAGATTGAAGAAATATAGTAGACTTATCAGGATCTAATCCAAGAGCAAGATAATCTAATACAATATTGTATGTATTTTCTTTTAAAGATTTTGGATCAGTAAGGGAAGTAAGCGAATGATAGTCAGCGATAAAGTAGAAACCTTCAAATTCACCACTGTTTTGATTTTTTACAAACTGGCTGATTGCACCAAAGTAGTTTCCAAGATGAAGGATCCCGCTAGGTTGAATACCAGATAAACTTCTTTTCATAGAAATTCCTCCTAAAACTAAATATATTCTACATAGTACCATATATATAAAAAAAATTCAATAATACAGCTCTTTTTAAAAAAGAAGTAATATAGTATAATGAAGTAGGCAAACAGAAAAATAGAAAGAAAATTTTGGAGGGATAATATGGATTACTATGTGGGAATAGACTTGGGAGGGACAAATACAAAGATAGGACTGTTGAATATAGAGGGAGATATATTAAAAAGTTCTATAATAAAGACTCTTTCTTCAGAAGGAGTAGATAAGACAATGGAGAGAATATGGGGAGTAATACAAGAACTTGCAAAAGAAGCTAATATAAATATCAAAAATGTAAAAGGAATAGGAATGGGGATTCCTGGTCCTGTGGAAGATCAAAGTATAGTGGCATTTTTTGCAAATTTTCCATGGGGAACTAATGTAAATGTAAAAGAGAAGCTGGAAAAAATAACTGGAATAGAAACTAAATTAGACAATGATGCTAATATCATAGCATTGGGAGAAGCAAAATATGGAGCTGCAAAAGGAAGTAAAAGCAGTGTGACAGTTGCACTTGGAACAGGTATCGGCGGGGGAATATATGTAAATGGAATGCTTGTATCTGGGTTTAAAGGTGCTGGTGGAGAAATAGGCCACATGAAAATAGTAAAAGATGGAAGAGTATGTGGATGTGGGCAGAAAGGTTGTTTTGAAGCTTATGCTTCAGCTACAGGACTAATAAGAGAAGCTGTGTCAAGACTTACTGTAAATAAGCAGAACCTTCTTTATACTATGATTGAAGGAAACGTAGCAGGACTTGAAGCAAAAGATATATTTGACGCTGCTAAAGAGGGAGATATTTTTTCATTGGATCTTGTAGACTATGAGGCAGAATATTTAGCTATGGGTATAGCTAATATTTTAAATATAATAAATCCTGAAACAATAGTTCTAGGTGGAGGAGTTGCTCTGGCTGGAGATATACTATTGGATCCTCTTAGAAAAAAATTAGAAAAATATGCTCTGCCAGTTACATTGGAGGATTTGAAAATTGTTCAGGGAATATTAGGGAATGAAGCAGGAATAAAAGGAGCAGTAGGACTTTTTTCATAAAAACAAGATAAGTTTATAAAAAAGTTTTTAAATAAGTTTGAATTATTTATCTTTAGTTTACAAAGTTTTCAGAATTTTTATGTAAAGATATTGACAAAGCTTGAATAAAAGATTATATTAATTAGTGAAAGTATAGTTTTAAAATCTTAGTTTCATAAATAAATTGTAAAGTTCTAAAAAAGAACATGAGAACTTTATAAAAACTTAGGAGGTATTTTAGCTATGAAAAAAACAAGTTTAATATTGGGGGCACTATTATTAGTAGCAGGGTTAGCTGGATGTGGAGAGAAAAAAGAAGCAGCTCCTACAGATACAGCAGCAGCACCAAAAGCAGAGAAAAAATTAAGAATAGGTTTTACAGCTTATAAATTTGACGATAACTTTATTGCTCTATACAGAAAAGTTGTATTAGACGAAGCTAAGAAAATAGAAGACAAAGTTGATTTAACAATGGTTGATTCTCAAAACAGCCAACAAACTCAAAATGACCAAATTGATGTAATGCTTTCAAAAGGAACAGATGCATTAGCAGTCAACTTAGTTGACCCAGCAGCTGGACAAACAGTAATGGAAAAAATTAAAGCTGAAAATGTACCAGTTGTATTCTATAATAAAAAACCTGCAAAGGAAGTTTTAGCAGCTTATGATAAAGCTTATTATGTAGGAATCGACCCTAATGCTCAAGGAATAGCTCAAGGGGAACTTATCATGAAAGCTTGGAAAGCTAATCCAGATTTAGACTTAAATAAAGATGGAAAAATCCAATATGTAATGATTAAAGGAGAACCAGGACATCCAGATGCTGAAGCAAGAACTATTTATTCAATCAAAACTTTAAATGATAATGGAATAGAAACTGAAGAATTACATCTAGATGCTGCTATGTGGGATACTGCACAAGCAAAAGATAAAATGGATGCATGGTTATCAGGACCTAATGGAGATAAAATTGAAGTTGTTATCTGTAATAATGATGGAATGGCTTTAGGAGCTATTGAATCAATGAAAGCTGTTGGAAAGAAACTTCCAGTATTTGGAGTAGATGCTTTACCAGAAGCTATTGTTAAGATTGAAGCTGGAGAAATGGCTGGAACTGTTCTTAATGATGCTAAAGGTCAAGGAAAAGCTACTTGGGATATGGTTGTTAATCTAGCTGAAGGAAAAGCTCCAACTGAAGGAACTGAATGGAAGTTAGATGAAAAAGAAATTTTAATACCTAGTATCGGAATTGATAAAGACAATGTTGCAGAATTTAAATAAGATAAAATTATATAAATAAATTATTTTAGGAAGAGAAGGGGGATTGTTTTACAGACACATCTCCCTTTTTCCCAAAAAGGATGCAAAAGTTAGTTATAGTGAGGAGACAATATGAAAAATTTAGAATATATGCTAGAAATGGATAATATTTCTAAAGAGTTTCCGGGGGTAAAAGCATTAGATGGGGCTAATCTGAAAGTTAGACCTCATTCTGTTCATGCGCTTATGGGTGAGAATGGTGCTGGAAAATCAACTCTAATGAAATGTTTATTTGGAATTTATGAAAAAGATAATGGAAAGATATTATTTGAAGGGAAAGAAATAAACTTTACTTCTGCAAAAGAAGCCCTTGATAATGGAGTGTCAATGGTTCATCAGGAACTTAACCAAGTACTTCAAAGTAATGTACTTGATAATATCTGGCTTGGAAGATATCCTAAAAAAGGATTTTTTATAGATGAGAAAAAAATGTATGAAGATACAAAGAAAATATTTAAAGAACTTGAAATAGATGTAGACCCACGTTCAAAAGTGGCAGATCTGGCTGTTTCAGAAAGACAAATGATAGAAATAGCAAAGGCAGTATCATATAATTCGAAAATAATCGTGATGGACGAACCTACTTCTTCACTTACTGAAAAAGAGGTAGAACATCTGTTTAAAATAATTAATAAATTAAGAGACAGAGGATGTGGAATAGTATATATTTCTCATAAAATGGAAGAGATAAAAGCTATATCTGATGATATTACTATTCTAAGAGACGGTAAATGGATAGCTACAGAATCAGTTGCTGATCTTTCAACTGATCAGATAATAAATATGATGGTAGGAAGAGATTTAACTAATCGTTTTCCTCCAAAAGACAATGTAGTAAAGGAATGTATTCTAAAAGTTGAAGGACTTACAGCTGCAAAACAGCCATCTATTAATAATATAAGTTTTGAACTTCATAAGGGAGAAATATTAGGAGTAGCTGGACTGGTTGGGGCTAAAAGAACTGATATTGTAGAGACAATATTTGGTATAAGAGAAAAAGCAGCGGGAAGTATATTTTTAAATGGAAGAGAAGTTAAAAATAAGACTCCTAATGAAGCAATAGAAAATGGATTTGCTCTAGTAACAGAAGAACGTAGAGCTACTGGTATATACAGTATGCTTAATGTAGGATTCAATTCTACTATTTCAAATCTGGATAGATATTTAAGTAAATTCCATTTATTAAGTGATAAAGGGATTAAAAAAGATACTCAATGGGTAATTGACAGTATGAGAGTAAAAACACCTTCTCAATCAACAAGTATAGGTTCTCTATCTGGAGGAAATCAGCAGAAAGTAATATTAGGAAGATGGCTTTTGACTGAGCCAGACGTGCTTATGCTGGATGAACCTACAAGAGGAATAGATGTTTTGGCAAAATTTGAAATTTATCAGCTTATGATAGAACTTGCTAAAAAAGATAAAGGAATTATTATGATTTCTTCTGAAATGCCAGAACTTTTAGGAGTAACAGATAAAATACTTGTTATGAGTAATGGTAGAGTTGCAGGGATAGTAAAAACATCTGAAACAACTCAGGAAGAAATAATGACTTTATCAGCAAAATATCTATAGAAAAAGGGAGAAAAAAATGAATATACGTACAAAAGATGGAAAAATTGATTTTAAAAAATTATTTATACAAAGTGGACTTTATCTTGTTCTTTTCTTAATGTTGGTTTTAATAATTGCTAAAGAACCTTCATTTCTAAGTATAAGAAACTTTAAAAATATTCTTACTCAATCATCTGTTAGAGCAATTATAGCTCTTGGAGTTGCTGGATTGATTGTAACTCAGGGTACTGACCTTTCAGTAGGTAGACAGGTAGGATTTTCAGCTGTTATCTCTGCAACATTATTGCAGGCAACTACTAATGTAAATAAAGTATTTCCTAATTTAGCAGAATTTCCAGTTATTGGAGCAATTATTATTGTAATGATTGTAGGGATGATAATCGGATCAATAAACGGTCTTATAGTTGCAAAACTTAATGTTCACCCATTCATCGCCACTTTGGGAATGATGACAATTGTTTATGGAGTAAACTCATTGTATTACGACTATGTTGGAGCTTCTCCGATATCAGGTTTCAGCAAGAGCTATAGTTCATTTGCACAGGGATATATAGGAACACCAAGCTTCAATATGTCTTATCTTATTATATATGCAGCAATTGCTACTGCAATAATGTGGATCTTATGGAATAAAACAAAATTTGGTAAAAATGTATTTGCTGTTGGAGGAAATCCAGAAGCAGCGAGAGTATCAGGGGTAAATGTAGCTTGGACACTTGTAAAAATATATGCTTTATCAGGAATGTATTATGCTTTTGGTGGACTGCTTGAAGCTGGACGTATTGGATCAGCTACAAACAACTTAGGAAATATGTATGAAATGGATGCCATTGCAGCCTGTGTTATTGGTGGAGTTTCATTCTATGGAGGAGTTGGAAAGATATCTGGGGTAATAACAGGAGTTATCATCCTTACTGTTATCAACTATGGTTTGACTTATGTAGGAGTAAGTCCATACTGGCAATATATCATAAAAGGTATGATAATTGTAGCTGCTGTGGCATTTGATGCTATCAAATACTCTAAGAAAAAATAGTTGAAACATAGCATACAGAGAAAATAAATTTTGAGCCTGACTTGTAGAAGTCGGGCTTTTTTTACAGATATCTTCCATCCTCACATTGACAAAATATCGAATCTACAATATAATTATATAGACATAAAAGCAGATAATCAACAAGTATATAGACTAATAATATAACTATAGCGACTAAGGAGTAGAAATGCAGTGCACTAAGATATTAACTGATAAAAATAATGAAGAGCTTGCTGTACATGGAAATTATGAATTTCCTTGTGCTGTATATTTTTCAGATGTATCTAAATATACTGCTGGAGAGATAGCATGGCATTGGCATAAAGAAATAGAGATAATAACTGTATATGAAGGAACACTTTATGTTGAGATAGAAAACAGGAAGTTTACTCTTAAAAAGGGGGATAGTCTTTTTATAAATTCAGAAGAGATGCATTTTATGAAAATGGACACAAGAGAGGAATGTGTAATAATATCTTTTGTATTTGATAAAGTGTTGATATGTGGAGAAAAGGGAAGCAAGATAGATCAGAAATATATAATTCCCCTCATTAACTGCAAGGAGCTTTCAGCATTGGAACTCACAAAGGAGGATTCTCAGAAACTTACACAAGGATATTTTTCCTATGCTGGGGATGTTTTAGGCTATGAAATAGTAATAAGAAATACACTGAGTGAAATACTTTTAAATATAGTGAGAGAAAATCATGAGCTTTTAGAAAAATCAAGTAGAAAAATCAAGTGGAAGCAATAATACCGACAGAGAGCGTATGAAATATATGCTGACCTTTATACATAAAAATTATTCTGAAGATATAAATCTTGGAGATATAGCAAAAGAGGCATTTATAGGAGAAAGGGAAGCTTTGAGATGTTTTGCAAGAACAATAGGAACAGCTCCAATAGAATATTTGCAGAAATATCGAATATATACAGCAGCAGAATTGCTTAGAAATAGTGAACTTCCAATAACAGAAATATGTTTGCAGACTGGATTTAACAGTCCTAGCTATTTTTCAAAAGTATTTTGCAGAATGTTGGGAACAACCCCAAGAGAATACAGAAAAAATAGATTAAATTTAGATATAAAAAACAAGATTTTTTTATTAGAAGACAAATAAATAATTTAAAATATAAAAAGAATATGGAAATATGTTTTTCCATAAAATTAAAAAAATAATAAAAAAATATTGTGCTTTAAAAAAAAGTATGATATACTCATTAAGTAAAAAATATTTACAAATAAAAAAAATATCCAAAGAAAAACGTGCAATTTTTCTTTAAAATAAAAGACGATTTTTTTTTCGTCTTTTTTTGATTATTGAAAATAAAATTACTTTATGGAGGATATTTATGAAAGAGACTAAGTACATATTTGTAACAGGCGGAGTAGTATCATCATTAGGAAAAGGAATAACAGCATCTTCATTAGGTAGACTGCTCAGAGAAAGAGGATATAATGTAACTATCCAAAAATTTGACCCATATATTAATATTGATCCGGGAACAATGAATCCATATGAACATGGAGAGGTTTTTGTAACTGATGATGGAGCTGAAACAGACTTAGATTTAGGACATTACGAAAGATTCATTGATCAGAATCTTACAAAATATAATAATATAACAACAGGAAAAATATATCAGTCAGTTATAAACAAAGAGAGAAAAGGGGAATATTTAGGTAAAACTGTTCAGATAATTCCTCATATTACAAATGAGATAAAATCAAAAATAGAGATAGTAGGAAAAGCTAATGGTTCAGATATAGTTATAACAGAAATTGGAGGAACAGTAGGAGATATTGAGTCTACTCCATTTTTGGAAGCAATAAGACAATTCAGATATGATGTGGGAAGAGAAAATGTTATCTACATTCATGTGACGCTTCTTCCTTACTTAAAAGCAGCAGGAGAATTAAAAACTAAGCCTTCTCAGCACTCAGTAAAAGAACTTATGGGACTTGGAATAAGACCTGATATTCTTGTGTGCAGAACAGAGCATCCTATTAGTGATGATATAAGAAGAAAACTTTCAATGTTTTGTGACATAGATATAGATGCAGTAATAGAAGCACAAGATGCTGGAACTATATATGAACTTCCTCTTGTGATGGAAGAAAAGGGATTGGCAAAAACAGCTTGTAAAAAATTAGGAATAGAAGACAGAGAGATTGATCTTACACCTTGGAAAGAAGTTGTAGATAAAATAAAAAATCCAAAGGAAAGAATAAGATTAGCAGTAGTAGGAAAATATGTTGAATTAAAGGATGCCTATATCAGTGTAAATGAAGCTATAGAAAATGCAGCATATGCTCAAGGGTACAAAGCTGAAATTGACTATATTCAGGCAGAGAATCTTGATATGAAAAGACTAGAGGGATATAACGGCATACTTGTTCCAGGTGGATTTGGGAGCAGAGGAATCGAAGGGAAAATGGAGGCAATAAAATTTGCCAGAGAGAATAAAATTCCTTTTCTTGGAATATGTCTGGGAATGCAGCTTGCAGTAATTGAGTTTGCCAGAAATGTAATGGGAATGTCTGGAGCAAATTCTACAGAATTTGATAAGGATACTAAATATCCAGTAATAGATATTATGATTGATCAAAAAAATATAGAAAACATGGGTGGAACAATGAGATTAGGTGCATATCCATGTGTACTTAAAGAGGGGACACTTGCAAAAGAATTGTATAGTGAAGAGCTGATACATGAAAGACATAGACACAGATTTGAATTTAATAATAAATTTAAAGATGAGATACAAAAGGCAGGACTTTTAATATCAGGGAATTCTCCTGATGGAACACTTGCAGAGATAGTGGAGCTTTCAAAAGAAGTTCATCCATTCTTTATAGCAGGGCAATTTCATCCAGAATTTAAAACAAGACCAAATAATCCTCATCCATTATTCAAGGGATTTGTAGAGGCGATATATAAAAAACAATATAACAAATAAAAAATATAAACATATTAGGAGGCTATCTCATAAGCAGAAGAATGTTTTAAAAATTTTATCTGCTTATTTGATAGTTTTTTTTATGAAATGGTTCTGATTTTAGGATTATACTTTGTAAAGAAAATATAGCTAATATCAGTATTTTATGATAAAATAAAGGGAAGTCTTAAAGAACAGGTGATTAAATATGTTTTTGCCTACAACAATGGAAGAGGTAAGGAAATTAGGATGGGATTCTTTAGATATAATATTAATATCTGGAGATACATATATAGATTCTTCCTATAATGGAAGTGCACTGATAGGAAAGTGGTTATATAAGTATGGATTTAAAGTTGGAATAATAGCTCAGCCAGAAATCAACAGTGACAAGGATATCACAAGACTGGGAGAGCCTAATTTATACTGGGCAGTTTCAGCAGGATGTGTAGATTCCATGGTAGCCAACTATACAGCAACAAAAAAGAAAAGAAAAAGTGATGATTTTACTCCAGGAGGAGAAAATACAAGAAGACCAGACAGGGCTTCTATGGTGTATACCAATCTCATAAAAAGATTCTTTAAAAATGGAAATGCTCCTATAGTTTTGGGAGGAATCGAAGCAAGTTTGAGAAGAATCACTCATTATGATTACTGGAGCAATAATCTAAGAAGACCTTTGATATTCGATGCAAAGGCAGATATTCTTTCTTATGGAATGGGAGAAAAATCTATGCTAGCTCTGGCTCAAGCACTAAAAGGCGGAAGAGAATGGAGAAACATAAGAGGATTAAGTTATATAGCTAAGGAAAAAAAAGACAGCTATTTGGAGCTGCCATCTTTTGAGGAGTGTGTAAAGGACAAGAAGGTGTTTGCAAAAGCTTTTGATATATTCTATCACAACTGTGATCCAATTACGGCTAAGGGATTATGTCAGCCTTGTGGGGACAGATATTTGATACAGAATCCTCCAAGTGAAAATTTTACATCAGAGGAACTGGACGATATTTACTCTATGGATTTTGAAAGAGATGTACATCCTTATTACAAAGCTATGGGAGAAGTGAGAGCTTTAGACACGATTAGAACTTCTGTGACTACTCATAGAGGCTGCTATGGAGAGTGTAATTTCTGTGCAATAGCTATTCATCAAGGAAGAACAGTTATATCAAGAAGTCAGGATTCTATTGTAGAAGAGGTAAAAGAGATTGCCTCTGCTTCTAAATTTAAAGGATACATAGCAGATGTAGGAGGACCTACTGCTAATATGTATGATGTGGAATGCAGCAAGAAATTAAAGCTGGGAGCTTGTCAGGATAAAAGATGTCTTTATCCTCATAAATGTCCAGCATTGAAAATAGATCATAACAGTCAGATAGAACTTTTAGATAAATTAAAAAATATTGATAAAATCAAAAAAATATTCATTGCATCTGGAATAAGATATGATATGATTTTAGATGATAAAAGAAATGGACAGATATATCTTGAAGAAATAATTAAAGATCATGTATCTGGACAGATGAAAATAGCTCCTGAACATACAGAGGATAAAGTTTTAGCTCTTATGGGAAAACAGGGTAAAGCTCCTTTGAAGGAATTCAAGGAAAAATTTTATAAGATAAACAGTAAATTAGGAAAAAAACAGTTTTTAACTTATTATTTGATAGCGGCTCATCCAGGGTGTGATGAAAAAGATATGCTTGATCTGAGAAGATTTGCCTCATCTGAACTAAGGATAAATCCAGAGCAGGTACAGGTATTTACCCCTACACCGTCTACATATTCTACACTTATGTATTATACAGAAATGGATCCTTTTACAAATAAGAAACTTTTTGTAGAAAAAGATAATGGAAAGAAGCAAAAACAAAAGGATATTTTAATTCCTAGAGAAAATAATAATAAGAGAAGATAAATAATTTTAATTAAATAGGGAGGTATATAATGAAGCCTATTGTTGCAATCGTTGGAAGACCAAATGTTGGAAAATCGACACTTTTCAATAATCTGATAGGAGACAGAATAGCTATAGTTGATGACATGCCAGGTGTTACAAGAGACAGACTATATAGAGAAACAGAATGGAATGGAGTGGAATTTGTTGTAGTAGATACTGGAGGTCTTGAGCCAAGAAACAACGAATTTATGATGACAAAAATAAAGGAACAGGCAGAAGTTGCTATGAATGAAGCTGATGTTATCCTTTTTGTAGTTGATGGAAAGTCAGGAGTTAACCCTCTTGATGAAGAGATAGCGTATATCCTTAGAAAAAAACAGAAGCCTATCATCTTATGTGTAAACAAGATAGATAATTTCCTTCAGCAGCAAGATGATGTTTATGATTTCTGGGGACTTGGATTTGAACACCTTATCCCAGTTTCAGGAGCACACAAGGTAAACCTTGGAGATATGCTGGATATGGTAACTGAAATGATAGAAAAAATCGACTTGCCAGAAGAGGAAGAAGATGTATTGAAACTTGCTATCATCGGGAAACCAAATGCTGGAAAATCTTCACTGGTAAACAGATTATCAGGAGAAGAGAGAACTATTGTAAGTGATATAGCAGGAACTACAAGAGATGCTATTGACACTATAGTTCAATACAAAGATAACAAATATATGATAATAGATACTGCTGGTATCAGAAGAAAATCAAAAGTAGAGGAAAGTCTTGAATACTATTCTGTATTGAGAGCTATTAAAACTATAAAGAGAGCAGATGTATGTATCCTTATGCTTGATGGTAAAGAGGGACTTACTGAACAGGACAAAAGAATAGCAGGAATAGCTGCTGAAGAATTGAAGCCAATAGTTGTAGTAGTTAACAAATGGGACTTGGTAGATAAGAATAAAGTATCTATGAAGAGTATGAAAGAGGAACTTTATGCTGAGCTTCCTTTCTTATCATATGCTCCAATAGAGTTTGTTTCAGCTCTTACAGGACAAAGAACTACAAAAATACTTGAAATATCAGATACAATCTATGAAGAATATACTAAGAGAATATCTACTGGTATCTTGAATACAGTATTGAAAGATGCAGTATTGATGAACAATCCACCTACTAGAAAAGGTAGAGTAGTTAAAATCAATTATGCTACACAAGTTTCAAGTGCACCACCGAAATTTGTATTGTTCTGTAACTATCCAGAACTTATACACTTCTCATATGCTAGATATATTGAGAATAAATTCAGAGAGGCATTTGGATTTGATGGATCACCTATCCTTATCAGCTTTGAAAAGAAAAATGCAGAAAAAGACTAGAAATAAAAAAAGCTCCCTTGGTTTATTCAAAGGAGCTTTTATATTATCTTTTAGGTACTATTTCTATCCAGTATCCATCAGGATCAGTTACAAAATAGATTCCCATAGTAGGATTTTCAAAAGCTATACATCCCATCTCTTTATGTTTTTTATAAGCAGCATCATAATCATCAGTAACTAAAGCTAAGTGAAATTCCTCATCTCCAAGATCATAAGGCTCTTCTCTATCTCTCATCCAAGTCAGTTCCAAAGAGAAGTTAGTTTTTCCATCTCCTAAATATACAAGGATAAAACTTCCATCTTCTGCTTCTTTTCTTCTTACTTCTTTAAGTCCAAGAGCTTCTTCGTAGAATTTTAAACTTCTAGGCAGATTAAAAATATTAAAATTAAAGTGGTTAAATGTAAAGTTCATATATTACCTCCTGAGAAAATTATCGTATATATTTAGAGTATCTCAAATGAACAGTATTGTCAATTAAAAAGAGAATGAACAAAAATATAATCTAACTTTTTATTCATTCTCTTTAAATTTTAAATGCTGTGTTTTTCTAAAAATTCATTGATTCTCTCTATGATGCTCTCTTCTCCAAATCCACCAGCTTTAGTAATAACATTTATAGCAGTATCTTTTCCTACTGCTCTAGTAAATACTACACCTGGGAAGATTTCACTCACAGGGATTATATATTGACATCCTATATTTTTTAGGATACCCATAAGAGTATCTCCGCCAAAAATTATCAGATTCCTTATCTCATGTTCCCTTATCAAGTCAGAAACAAGCTGCCCTGTACTGTTTGCTATGTTAGAAGTTAAATCTTCCATAGAAATACTATTTTTCTCTGTATATTCGATAGCCTTTTTTATTACATCTTCTGAGTCAGAAGTTCTTAAAAGGAACTTTTTATTATTGTTAATCTTTTCCTTAAAATATTCTTTATCAGTTATATAATTGTCAGAATTCTTATAATCTTCTGAAATTATATTCCCAAACTTCAAGCTATCTGAACAATATCCAATTTTTTCTGCATATTTACACTGTTTAAGAGAGGTAATATTTACACTTCCACATACAAAAAGAATTCTGTCATCTTCTAAAATAATCTCTTCTTTTTTAGTATCACTCTTGATATAGTGTGTAAGGATTTCTGCAAATCCAGCATTTCCAATAGTATAGTTCAATTTGTTTTTATTATACAGAATTTTTCCAATATTTTCCATGTCCTCCATATTTTCAGAATCAAAAATATAGATATGTTTTTCTTTATCATCTAGTGGAGAAAATTCCTCGTTGATATCTTTTAATTTTACATTTATATCTGACTGCTTTTTTATTATGTCAGGAATAAAGCTATCTGTTACAGGATTCAGTATATCCATAGCAAATTGAGTTTCTGCTAATTTTACATTATTTACATAGAGTACACCATCTTTTACAGTTCTCTTTCCTGATGGGAAAGCTGGTATAAATGAAACCTCATTAATATTCAGACCTTCCATGAATCCTTCTACTTCACTTCCTAAATTTCCTCTCAAAGTGGAATCAGTTTTCTTGTAGAAGAATCTTATTTCTTTTTTATTAAATTTAGAAAGGACAGATTTTACTCTTTCCTTAGCTTCAGCAGCAGGAATATGTCTGCTTTCAGTGTCAACGACTACTACATCAGCTTCTTTGCAGATATCTTCGAAGTTGAAGTTTAAGTCAGTTGTAACAATGGTAGACATATTTTTTTTAGAAAACTGAACCCCTGTATCTAAAGCACCAGTTAAATCATCAGCAATAATTACAAGCTTTATCATAAGAACTCCTTATTGATTATTTCATTCCTTTTGCAGCATTTGCTTCAAGAACTTTTTTAATAGCTTCTACTCCAGCTTCTGGAACTTGACAGAAAGGTTTTCTGCATTTTCCAACAGGGAATCCAAGAAGAGATACAGCTGTTTTTACAATTGTATTTGGGTTTCCAAATTTAAAACAATCTCTGAAAGAACGAATACTATCTTGAATTTCTCTAGCTTTTTCTAAATCTCCAGCTACAAAAGTATCATAGATAGAAGCCAGTGTAGAAGGGAAAACGTTGGCACAACCAGCTATTCCTCCTCTTCCTCCAGCTAAAAGACACCATAAGATAAGAGAGTCATTTCCTGACAGTACAGCAAAATCTTTTCTGTATCTTGTTTTTTCTATATATTGAAGCATATTATCAAAGTTTCCGCTGCTGTCTTTTACTCCAACTATGTTTGGAATTTTACTTAATTTTTCAACTGTAGCAGGAGCTAAGGCATTTCCTGTTCTTGCTGGGATATTGTATAAAACTATTGGAAGATCTACAGCTTCAGCCACTTCTCTATAGTGCTCATAAAGTTCATCTTGAGATGCAGCAGCAAATGATGGAGTGATGATAGAAAGAACATCTATTCCAATCTCTTTAGCTTTTAGAGATAATTCTATTGTTTCTTTTGTACTTACACAACCAGTTCCACCATACACAGGAACTCTTCCTTTTGCTTCATCTACTACTATTTTCAAAACCTGTTCTTTTTCTTCACGGCTTAATATGTAAGCTTCTCCATTTGTTCCAAGAGGAAATAATGCATGTATTCCTGATTTGATTTGATGATTTACTTGATTTCTCAATTCTTTTTCATTTATTGTTTCATCAGCATTCATAGGAGTTAATAGAGGTACTATAACTCCTTTTATTTCTACATTTTTCATTTATATTTTCCCCCTCGATTAAATAGTGATTTCTTTTTCAAATTCTTTAGATTCTTCTGGATAATCCAGTCTCATGTGAGTTCCTCTGCTCTCTTTACGTTCAGAAGCAGCTTTCAGCATGAAGTAAATAGACTCTGCTATTTGTAAAGTTTCTGTATCCTTAGCTAATTCATCTTTTTCTAAGATATCAGCAATTATTTTCTTAGCTTCTTCCAATGTTTTTCCATCTCTATATATTCCCATAGCTTTAACAGCTATTTCTTTTATTTGAGGAACATACTTGTTATATATTTCTTTGTCTGTATTGTATTCAATAGGAAACTCTTTTTTTGCTTCTGTTTTGTTTGCAGCAGCTTTAACAACTGCCTGTCCGCAAAGTAATCCTGAAAGAACTGCCTGACTGGCTGCATTTCCAGCACAACGACAAGCTCCATGAAGTCCTCCACAAGCTTCACCGATAGCATAGAATCCCTTAACTGTAGATTCATAATTGCTATCCACTTTGATTCCACCAGAGAAACTGTGAGCCATAGGGCTTACTTCTAGTAATTGTTTATTAAGGTCTACTCCATTTTCCATCAGACGATCAAAGAACCATGGATAAGCTTTCAGTACTTCTCTGTCTATATGTCTTAAATCAACATAAACTCCTCCATGCTCAGTTCCATTTCCTAGATTAACTTCCTTCCATATCTGTTTATTCAGCAACGTCTTAGGTGAACCAGCTTCTCCCTGTGGTCTTACTTTAAGAAGGAATCTTTCTCCTTTTGAATTTAGCAGATGAGCTCCCTCTCCAAGCATAGCAGTAGGGCAAGGTTCTCCAACTGCTCCAGGAGGATATACTACAACCATAGGTTCATATTCCAAGAACTCTACATCTATTAAATCTGCTCCAGCTTCCTTAGCTATTGACAGAGTATTTCCTTTGATATCCATTGGATAAGTAGAAGAACCAAATAGATTTCCTACACCACCCCATGCAGCTATGACAGTTTTAGAATAAACATTTTCTAAATTTCCGTTTTTATCTTTAACTGTGATTCCATAGACCTTATTTTTCTCACTTAGAACTTTTACACATTCATATCCTTCATAGAATTTAACTCCTTTTTCTTTTAAAGAAGCTATTAATTTATCAACAATTTCTACTCCTATTAACTCTTTAGTAGAACATAGTGATCTTGGGAATGTGTGTCCAGATACATGTCTAAGTTTTGTAGTTCCATCAGGATTCTTAGCAAATTCTATTCCCCATCTAGTAAGGAGGTCATATCCGTTCATTGTATTTTCAGCCATTTCATTTACAAGCTTTCTATTGGCTATTCTATAACCTGCATTGAACATATCTTCTGCATATTTTTCTATAGTATCTCCATAAGGATTGTCAGGTAAAACAAAATTTATTGCAGCAATAACTGGACTTCCTCCATATCCCTTAGTATAAATTGCAATATCTCTTATACCAAGTTCATACATTCTTGCTGCTGATGCCAGAGCCGCTAACCCCATCCCAGCAATAACAACTTCATGATGTGTATATTCCATATTTATATCCCCTTTTTTATTATTTTGGTAATTTTAAAACAAGCTTTTTATATCTTGTTGAGAACTCTGTATGTCTTACTGCTTTATGTCCATCGTGTGGGAAGCAGATATAGAACATTCCCGGAGTTATTTTCATTCTGTTTTCCAGACTGCCATTCTTGTAATAAGTAGCGTCTTTTGTTTCGTTATATGGTTCTGGATCAAATAATTCTTTATGCTCAGCCCATGCAAGGACTTCAGACCCTTCTAAAAGGATCTGAATGTCTATATATTTGTCATGAGTTTCAAAATTTCCTTCTGCAATTCCTTTAGTAACGCCCTCTTGAACCATGAAGAATCCCCAGTCATATTCATATCTTCCAGTTTCAAAAGTTTTAAATTCTCCTAATGTTTTAACTGCCACAGAAAGATTTTTTACCATTCCTTCATAAAATGATATATTTTCTATTTTATCTATTATCATTTAATTACTCCTTATGCTTCTACTGGAACTTTTTTCTTTTTAAGAAGACCAGTTGTAATGATGTATACTCCAATAACTAATCCAATTATATCTGTTATAGTTTCTGGGGCTATCATGCAGAGAGCACCAATAAAGAGGATTCCTCTGTTGAACTTGCTCAGTGGTGCTACCATATATCCTGAAATTGCTCCTGCAAGAAGATATGTTCCAAAGAACAAGATAGCTGTAGCTTTAGCAATTTCTGCTGGAGTTCCCATTAACAGAAGTTCAGGATTGTAAACAAATACAAATGGTACTAAGAAAGCAACCAGTGCATACATAAATCCTGTGAATCCTGTTTTCAAAGAATCGGCACCAGCTATTCCTGCTGCTGTATATGAAGCAAGACATACTGGAGGAGTAATTTGAGCCATTATTCCAAAGTAGAATACGAACATATTTGCAGATAATGGATTTACATTAAGTTTTATTAATACAGGTACAAAAAGTATGTTTGATACAAGGTAAGCAGCAACTGTAGGAAGAGCCATACCAAGAAGCATACATCCAAACATTGCTATTATAAGAGCTATACTTAAATGAGAAGTACCTATTTTAGCAATTATATTAGAGAATCTTGTAGCAAGTCCTGATTGTATAACAACACCAATGATTATTCCACAAGCAGCAGTAGGAATAGCAATATTAGAAGCTTGCTTTACACCATCTACAGCAGTATTGGCTGTTGTAGCAAGAGCCTGATAATATTTTCCCCCTTTGTAGAACTTACTGAATAAGTTACAAAGCAGAACTGCAAATATACCAACCATTCCACTTCTCATCAATGATTTTCCTGAGATGATGTATATAACAAGAACAATAGCAGGAATTATCATATAGACTCTCTCAAGAAGAGGATCTTTTATTTCAATAGTCACAGCTTCTTTATCAGAATCAATAGCTTCTTTTTTAGCCATGAATGTAACAAGGAAGAATACTGACCCATAATATGCAAGAGCAGGAATAATTGCTGCAAAAGCTACTGTTTTATATGGAACTCCAAGCATTTCTGCCATGATGAAAGCTCCTACTCCCATGATTGGAGGCATAATCTGTCCACCTGTAGAAGCAACAGCTTCAATAGCTCCAGCCTGATGGGGTTCATATCCTACTTTTTTCATCATAGGGATAGTCATAACTCCAGTAGTAGATACATTGGCAACAGCACTTCCAGATATCATTCCCATAAGTCCAGAAGAGATGATGGCAGCTTTTGCTGGTCCACCAGCACTTTTATTAGAGAATTTCATACCGAAATCTATAAGCAGCTGACCTCCACCGCATTGAGAGAAGAATGCTCCAAATAGAATAAAGTAGAATAAGCTTGTTGCTGAAGTATATAGAGGTGTTCCAAATATTCCTCCAGAACCAAGCATCATTGTTTCAGTAAAGCTTCTCATATTTGTACCTTTGAAATACAATATTCCTGGGCAGTACATTCCAAGCCAGTCATATATTATAAATAGAAGTATAAATATGAAAAGAATTTTTCCAAGAGTTCTACGAACAGCTTCCAGCAGGATTATTATACAGATAACAGTTGCTGCTTTGTCCAGAGCAGTAACAATATCTACATATTGTACTCTGATACTAAGACGAGGAAACTCAACTATTGTATAATAAAGCAGAAAGATGATACCTGCGAAAAATGGAATGTCCAACAATTTCATCCATTTTTTTCCAGAATTTTTATCAGCAGGATTTACTATAAAAATAACTAAAAGGGCCAAAATCAAGTGCATTGGATTTTGAAGCATAGGGTCCAATGGTTTTATCAAAGCTAAATATAACTGGAATCCAATGAAAATGACAACAATTGTATTTAGAATATAATTTCGTATACTATTAGAACTTTTTTCCATTTTATCTCCTTTTTATATAAGGGTGATCAAAGATCACCCTTAGTATTATCACATTCAGTTAAAGTTAATTTTATTTTAAGTATCCTTTTTCTTTGTAGTATCTCTCTGCACCTGGATGTAATTTAACTCCAGTTTGTGCAAGAGTTCCTGCTGTTGCAGGATTAAAGTAAGATAGAGCTGCAAGTTGAGAAGCAAGTTCATCTTTTCCTTCGCAAAGAGATTTAGCTAAACTGTAAGCTGTATCATTATCCATATTTTTATGAACAAGAATAACTTGTTGAGAACCAACAGATTTAATAACATTTGTCTGTCCATTCCATGTATTAGCGTCGATATCAATATAGTCAAATCCTGCATTTGCAAGTTTGTTCAAAGTATCTTGACTTAATTGAGGGAAATACATAGCTTTAGTCATACAAAGTTCAGTAGTATTTGCCTGACCAGCTGCAACGTGGTCAATAGTCATATCAGCTTTACCATCTTGAAGATAAATCTTTATAGCATCTCCACCTAGTAAATCAACACTTCCACCCCAAGATCTTATATCATCAAATGTGACACCAAAAGTTTCAAAAAGTTTAACTCCAGCTAGATTTCCAAGAGTACCTATTTTTTTGATAGCTATTCTTACTGGATATTTTTTTTCTACTAATTCTTCTACTGTTGTAATTCCAGTTTTATCAACAAACTCTTTTGTAAATAAAACGTTTAAGAAGTCATGTCCTAATCCACCAGCAATAGCTGTTGTAGATTTTGTAGGCTCTTTTCCTAATATTCCAGATTCTTCAGACCATTTTGCTGGACCAGCATTACTCATTATAATGTCGCATTGTTCATTTTCCAAAACTATTGGAGCTCCAACTCCACCAGGAGACTCAGTAGTAAGATCAATGTTTGAACCTTCAGGAAGTCCTTTTAAGAATATATTAGATATAGCAGACGCATATTGATATGCTCCTGTTCCTACTTCTTGAGTAGCAAATGTTAAATGTACTTTTTTACCAGCTGCTGCTGACGTCGCTGCATCTTCAGATTTTTTCTCACCACAAGCTACGAATGTTCCACATAAACATAACATTAATAACAATTTTTTCATGATTTACCCCCAATTTTTATATTTTATTTTATGTTGTTTTCTGCTAACTTGATTCCATAATCTATTGCATTTATAAGGCTTAGCTCATTTGCTGTTCCAGTTCCTGATTGATCAAAGGCTGTACCGTGATCTACAGAACTTCTTATTATAGGAAGACCTAAAGTTATATTTACACCAGCAACTGCTTCCCACTTCTGATCTTTTTGATTATATACAAATCCTATAACTTTGAGAGGAATATGCCCTTGGTCATGATATATAGCTACAACAATGTCATACCATCCTCCACGAGCTTTAGAAAAGATAGTATCAGGAGGAATAGGACCTATAACATTGATACCTTCCTGCTGAGCTTTTTCTATTGCAGGAATTATTTCGTCTACTTCTTCTGTACCGAAAAGGCCGTTTTCACCACAGTGAGGATTAAGTCCTGCCACTCCAATTTTAGGATTTTTTATTCCAAGTTTTTTACAAGCATCATCAGCTATTTTTATAACATCATACACTCTTTCTTTCTTACATCTGTCACAAGCTTCTCTTAAAGATACATGAGTACTTACATGAACAACTCTTAAATTTTCATGAGCAAGCATCATTGTATATTTTTTTGTTTTTGTGAATTCAGCATAGATTTCAGTATGTCCTGAGTAGTGATGCCCAGCAAGGTTTATAGATTCCTTATTAAGAGCATTTGTAATAGTAGCATCTATTTCATTGTTTTGTGCTAATTCTATTACTTTTTTTACATATTGGAAAGCTGCATTTCCAGCTGCCTTTGAAACTTTTCCAATTTCAAAGTCTTCAGGATTTACAATTCCCATATCATAGACATCTACAGTTCCATGTTGGAATAGAGCCTCTGATATATTTTTGATAGAATGAATCTTTAGATTAGTTAATCCTGTGTACTCAATAGCTTTCTTCATCACTGAAGCATCTCCTATGATAACAGGTCTGCATCTGTCATAGATGTCTTTGTTGTTTAAAGCTTTAAGAGATATTTCAGGACCTATACTTGCTGGATCTCCCATAGTGATTCCTATTATAGGTAGTTTGTTCAATTTTTTCACCTTCCTAATTTAAAACTTTTAAATAAATATTTTTAATATCATCTAGGCTAAGTTCTTTTAAATTATTTGAAAGCAGTCTAGTTACTTTGCTTCCTGCATCAACTAAGAAATCAAGATCATTCATAGTTACTCCAAATTCTTTTAAGTTAACAGGTATTTCTGTAACTTCAACAATATTTTTTATTTCATCTATAATATATTGAGCTTTTTCTTCAGAAGTATTTTTGCTCATATCTGGTCTTAAACGGTCGCACATTCTTGAAAATTGCTCTAAGCAAGCATCTTTGTTGAATTCCATTACTGGACTCATCATTATTGCATTAGAGATTCCATGAGGGATATGATATTTTCCTCCTAGTGGGTAAGAAAGTGCATGGACTGCTGTAGTTCCTGATGAAGTTATTGCTATTCCTCCATAAAAGGCTCCCATAAGCATATTAGTTTTTGCTTCCATATCATCTGGATTCAGATAAGCTTTCCTTATATTATTGAATATAAGTTCTCCCCCAGCCAGTGCATATAAGTCACTGAAAGGATTAGCTTTCTTAGAAGTAAGACATTCTACACAGTGAGCAAGAGCATCTACTCCAGTAGAAGCTATAAGCTTCTTAGGAAGTTTTTCTATCATTGCAGGATCCAGTATCACATAATCAGGAATGAGGCTGTTATTAACAATTCCCACTTTAAGTCCCTCTTCAGGAACAGCAACTATTGAATTGCATGTTGCTTCTGAACCAGTTCCGCAAGTTGTAGGTATCATTAATGATTTTATCTGTTTGCTTCCTTGTGATGGATTTTTTAAAAGATCTTTTACTAAGTAAGAAGCATCTTTTAAAATAGAACATAATTTTGCAATGTCCATTACACTTCCTCCACCTACTGCTATGATAAAATCGCTTTTATATTTGTCCAGTTCTTCCATAACCTTTTCTACATCATGGTAGCTTGGCTCAGTAGCTAGATCATCTATTATGTTGTAATTTACTTTTGTGTTTTCAACTTTTTCAATTATTGCAGAAAAGAAACTGCTTCCTCTAACACCTTTATCGGTAAATACTATAACATTAGAAATTTTTTCCTTATTTAAAATTGTTTCAATATGCTCTATACTCCCAAACCCTCCATAGACATTAGAAGGGATATTCATATTGTATGATTTCATTTTTCCCCCTTGTAACTTTCAAAGAAAATACTTTTTGTTAAATGTCGACAATCAACTTTCTACTTGAATGATACCCCCAAATTTTTAATTTGTCAATAGAAAATTTTAAAAAAATATTCTGAAAAATTACAAAAAGGTTTTTTATCAGTATGTTTGTATTTGAAATCGAATATAAAAAAACAAAAGATGAAAATATAAAAAGGACTAAACCATGTAAAATACAAGATTTAGTCCTTAATAGTATAACGATTAAATTTCTTCACTCTTTAAAAGATAATTAATAAGAACTTCTCCTGAGTTCATTATATGATCTTTCATTTCTTTTTCTGCTTTTTCTTTATCTTTTTCTTTGATTAGTTCTATAAGTTTGTCATGTACACCATATTCAATAGAAAGACTTGAATTTATCAGCATATTGTATTTTGACATTCTCATGTAAAGCTTTGTCTGAAGAACAAAGTTTTCTATTAATTTTTGAAGCTTTGTATGATTTGATCTCTGACAAATAAGACTATGGAAAGCTACATCACAATTAATAAAATTTTCTACATCTTGTTTTTTTAAGCTTTCTGTCATAGTTTTAGAAAGAGCTATCATATTTTTTATATCCTCTGGTGTAAAATTATCTATAGCAAGGCTCACTGCCATTCCTTCTAAAAGAGCACGAAGAGAGTAAGTCTCCTCTATACTTTTTTTATTCAGTGTAGCAACAGTTGCTCCTTTTTTAGGAATATACTCAACAATTCCCTGAGCTGCCAGTTCTCTTATAGCTTCCCTTATTGGAGCTCTGCTGATGTTCATTTCAGTGGCAATAGTCTGTTCAATTATTTTTTCTCCTGACTTGAGCTCTCCTGTGGCAATAGCTGTAATAATAGAATTTATTACTTCAACATATAAATTTGTATTTGATATTGGTTTAAAAGTCCCCATATTCCTCTCCGTCCTTGTATATTATAATCTTATTATTTTGTTGTTTGTAGAAAGTCGACATTTGTTTTCTTTTAAAAAAAATTGAGGCATAAAATATATTCTATTGTAGAAATCATCAATTCTTTAACTGAAATTTTAAAAAAGTTTAAAATCTCATTATAGATTATTGTAACATTTTTTTGAATATCAATCAACTTAATTAAAAATTAAAATAACTATAAAATTGTATAAAAGTAATAAAAGGGAATTTTTTAAATATATTTGATTTAGTAAAAAAGATGAATAAAAAATAGCTCTATTAAATTTTTTATTGTTTAGAATATTAAAATAAATTTAATTTTTTAGATTGGAAAAATTTACTAAAAATAAAAAGTAAAAAAAATTTGATTTTAGATTTTTAAGAAAGATGGTATAATATATAGTCGAAATTTAAAAGGAGGAGAAATATGAATATTTATTATATCTATCACAGTTGTTTTGTAGTTGAAAATTCAGAGTATGTTTTAATCTTTGATTATTACAAAACTCCAAGAAAGAAAAAACCTTTATTTAATATAGAAGATTTTGTTATCAAGATGGATAAAAAAGTAGTAGTTTTTTCTTCTCATGTACATGCTGATCATTTCAATCCTGAAATAATGAAATGGCAGGAGAAGAATCCGCAGATATCTTATGTACTTAGTAATGATATAGAATTAAAAACAATCCCTGATAGATGCCATATGGTTTCTGAAGGAGAAGAGATTACAGTAGAAGGATTGAATATAAAAATATATGGTTCTACTGATGCAGGAGTATCTTTTTGGATAAAAATGGGAGATAAGGTTGTATTTCATGCTGGAGATCTCAACTGGTGGTATTGGTCAGATGATACAAAAGAGGAAGAGAATTTTATGAGAAATTCTTTTCAAAAAATAATAAGAGATATAAAAGAAAATAAAGAAAAAATAAATATAGCTTTTTTCCCTGTTGATCCACGTTTGGAAGAAAATGCTTTTCTTGGGGGAAAATATTTTGTTCAGGAGCTTCAGCCTGAAATTATTATTCCAATGCATTTTGGAAAAAGTTACAATGTAATAAAAGAGTTTTGTGATGATCTGAAGGGAACTGGAACAAAAGGTGTAGTGATAAATGAATGTTTGGAGAAATTAGAAATATAATCTTTCTGAAAAAGCGCCAAATAGGAATTAGAAAAAATTTAAACGTTGATAAACCATATATTATTTGATATAATATATGTTAAATAAAATTATAATAAGGAAAATGGGTATGAATTGGGAAAAAATGGATTACAGATTAGATGCTATCTACTTTATGCTTAAAACAGATGAAAAAGGAAAATATATAGTGCCAGTTTTTTCTGATGGAACAGTGCTGGATAGTCTGGATTTTGTTGAAATAGATGATTATACAGATAAAACACAATCAATTCTTTCTTATATAAAAGGAATAAAGGAAGACAGTTTTTTTATTGATTGGGAAAAAGAGTATCAGGAAGCTTATTTGAGCGAACACTCTAACCTTATTCCACAGCTTATTGATAATGATAAGTTTGTTGATGAAAATATGAATAAGATACAATGGGTAAAGGAAAACAATACCCTTTCATTAATTATAAAAGAAAAAGAAGAAGATGAAAATATTTTATATACAGAACTTCTTTTAAATGGAAGTTTTAATGATTTTGAAATAATAAATGAAGAGCTGGCTGTAAGAAATGGTATTTTTTACATTTTAGAAAATGAAGATAATGGACTTCATACTATAAAAGAACTAGTAGGAAATATTCATAAAAAAGAACTTGAAAATTTTATAACTATTACTATGAAATATTTCAAAAATATAGAGATAGAATATCAAGACTATAAAGTAGTGCAGGGAGAAAAGAATACTCCAGTTCCTCAAATAATAATAGAAAAAATATCACAAGACAACAGCCTGTACCTTCAGGTAACACTTATGATATCTACTATGGACTATGAATTTTTGAAAAAAAATGAAATAGAGTATACAGCTGTAGTAAATAATCTTGAAAAGAAAATATTTATAAGTGAAATTGATTTAAGCAGACTTCCAGAAGCCATGGAGGAAATAGCTAAGGTATTAGCTAAACTGCAAAAGAATATAAAAATAAAATCAGGTTTTTATGTGGATGAAGACAATCTTGTCATAATGCAGGAAAAACTTGCTAAAGAATTTATAATGAAAGAGTTGTTGCAGCTTGCATCAAAATATAAAGTAGTAGGAACAGATAAATTAAGAAAATATAATATAAAAGCAGTAAAGCCGAAAGTAGTTGGAAATTTCAGCCATTCTATAGATTTCCTTGAAGGAGAGATAGAGCTGGAAATAGAAGGAGAAAAATTCTCTATATTAGATGTACTTTCATCATACAGAAAAGATTCATATATAATGTTGAGTGATGGAACAAGTGCTCTTATAAACAGAAAATATATAGAGAAATTAGAAAGACTTTTTAAAGATAGTGATAAGAAAAAAGTAAAATTATCATTCTTTGATCTGCCATTAGTTGAAGAATTGATAGAGGATAAAATATTCTCACAAGAGATGAATAAAAGCAGAGATTTCTTTAAAGGAATAAATAATGTAAAAAATTACGGCATAGAACCACCTAATGTAAAAGCTCAGCTTAGAGAATATCAGGAATATGGGTTTAAGTGGCTGGCATATCTGATGGATAATAATTTAGGAGGATGTCTGGCTGATGATATGGGACTTGGAAAAACTCTTCAAGCAATAGCAGTTTTGACAAGGCTTCATGAAGAAAAAGGAAAGAAAAGCCTCGTAATAATGCCTAAAAGTTTGATATATAACTGGGAAGGGGAAATAAAAAGATTCAGTCCTAAGTTGAAAGTAGGCATCTATTATGGAAATTTCAGAAATGTAGATATAATCAAGAAGAACAGTGTAATACTTACTACATATGGAACAATAAGAAATGATATTGAAACTTTAAAAGAGATGAAATTTGATACAATAATTCTTGATGAATCTCAAAATATAAAGAATATCAATGCACAGACAACAAAAGCAATAATGCTTCTTGATTCAAAAAATAGAATAGCATTGAGTGGTACTCCTATTGAAAATAATCTTGGAGAACTTTATTCATTATTTAGATTCTTGAACCCAGCAATGTTTGGAACAGCAGAAGAGTTCAATAATTACTATGCTGTACCTATTCAGAAGGAAAATGATCAGGAAGCTATTGAGGAATTGAAAAAGAAAATATATCCTTTTATATTGAGAAGGGTAAAGAAAGAAGTATTGAAAGATCTTCCAGATAAAATAGAAAAAACTATGTTCATAGAAATGAATGCAGAACAGAAGAAACTTTATGAAGAGAGAAGAAGTTACTACTATAAAATGGTAAATAGTCAGATAAGAGAGAACGGAATAGGAAAGACGCAGTTTTTTATACTTCAGGCTCTTAATGAACTTAGACAGATAACAAGCTGTCCAGAAGCGAAAAGTAATGGAGTTACTTCAAGCAAGAGAGAAGTTCTGGTAAATAATATAGTAGAAGCTGTAGAAAATGGTCACAAGGTGCTTGTATTTACAAACTACATAAATTCCATAGAAAATATATGTGAAGATTTGAAAAGATATGGAATAAATTATCTTTCAATGACTGGAAGTACAAAGGACAGACAATCTCTGGTAGATAGATTCCAGAAAGATAATAAATACAAAGTATTCATTATGACATTGAAAACAGGAGGAGTTGGATTAAATCTTACTGCTGCTGATACAATATTCATATATGATCCATGGTGGAATAAAACAGTAGAAAATCAGGCTATTGACAGAGCTTACAGATTGGGACAGGATAGAACGGTGTTTTCATATAAACTGATACTGAAAGATACAATAGAAGAAAAAATATTGCAGTTACAAGATACAAAAAGCAAGTTATTAGATAATTTGATATCTGAAGACAGTTCATCTATGAAAATACTTACAGAAAAAGATATTGAATTTATACTTGGAGAATAGATTACAGGGAGAAAATAAAATGGGAATAAGTAAAGACAGATTTAGAGAAGCACTGAATGAGTTCTACCCTAAAGATATATTGTTTAGATTATATAACAGATATTTTCTGGACTGGATAGCCGAGGGATATATTGGAAGTAATTTAGGACTTTTTGAAATATCTCTGATTTGTGAAAACAGCAACAAACAAACTTTCATGGATCTGATAGAGCAGGTATACCTTAAAGAAGAGGTGTTCTGTTCAGTGTTTGCAACATTAGATGCAGATGTAAAAAAAGTTTTTGAAGAAATAATGTGGAATGAAAAGTTTTTTATTCCATCTAAGGATAGAGAAAAATATCTGAAATTAGAAAATAATTATGACTTAAATAAGGATTTAAAAGAGGAGTATTTATTTTTCAAGGCAGAAAAAGATAATAAAAGAGGGGAATACCTCTATATGGATTATGACTTGATAAGAGTAATAAGAAGATTTATGCCAAAACCTCCTGAATATAATATAATTCCTTTAACTAAAATAGAAGAGTGTCTTGTAAATAATAATGAAAAAGAACTGGCAGAAAATCTAAAAATTTACTATGATTTCTATAAACAAGGTGGAATAGTTCTTTCTAACAGTGGGAAAATATTAAAAGAATCAAAAGTTAATATGAAAAAATACTGTAATATAAATGAGTATTACGAAAACTCAAAAGACTTGGATTTTTTAAAAACTGAAACTATAGCACTGTTTTTCTTTTTAGTGAAAGAAAAATATATGAATGAAGAATATTTCAGAGTTTCTAATATAAAAACAATAGTGCAGGATTTCCTTGCAGGAGAGCTGATACAGGAAGAAAATTATCATTATACTTCTCTATATTTGAACTATTTAAAAGGTGTAAAAAACATCTGGAAATCTAAAGAAGAGATAAAAAGAGGACTTATTACTATAAAAAAAATAATTGATGAGATACCTGATGATAAAATTGTAAGTGTAGATAATATAATAAAAGCTATATTGTACAGAGATGAATTTATAGAAATAATAGATATAAAAGATGCTTATGACTATATTTATATAAATGAAGCTAACTATGAAAGAACAAAAATACTCAACTATGAGAGATATCTTTCATATGTTGTAATTCCATTTATAAAATCGGTATTATTCCTTCTTGGAACAATGGGAGTATTGGAGCTGTATTATGACTATCCATCTATTAATAATTGCCTGTATCTAAAAAATGGATATCTGAGTAAATATGATGGACTTAAATATGTAAAGATAACCGCCCTAGGAAAATATTGTCTGGGAAGAATAGAGGATTTCGACTTTGCTCATACAAAGGATGAAGGGGAAGTAGTTCTGGATGAAGACAGACTTATAGCTACAATAATAGGAGATGTTCCAGTAAAGACTATGTTTTTGGAGAGAGTATCTCAGAAAATAGCTGTAAATAAATATAAGTTCACAAAAGAAAATTTCCTTAGAGGCCTCAATGGGTATCAAGAGCTTGAAGATAGAATAGCTGAATTTAAAACAAAGATATCTGATAATCTCAATGAGTTATGGCAGGGATTCTTTGATGATCTGGTAGAGAAAAGCAGTGCTATAAAAGCTGAGCATCAGTTTGTAGTATTGAAACTTAAAAATGACAGAGAGCTTATCAGTACAATAACAAAAGATGAAAGATTTAAATCTCTTTTATTGAAAGGAGAAGACTTTCATGTCCTTGTAAAAAGTGAAAATGTAGGACAGGTAGTTGATTTGTTTAAAGAATATGGATATTATGTAAATTTTTAAATAATTCAAGAATAAATAAAAAAGTGAAATTAAAGTAGAAAAAATATAATTTTAGAATTCTTCCAGTAGAAAGGTTTGTTATTAATCTTGTTCATAAAACATAGAAGAATAGTTGAAGGATTACAACAGTTACACTGTTGCATCTCAGTAATTATAGCAGTTAAAATTCTAACTGCTTAATTACTGGAAACTCGCTTTGCTCAAACATACTATTTTTTACGTTTTACTTACTTCATTAATTACACAAACCTTTCTAATTTCCAAATTTCTAAAATTCAATTCAGCTTTTTAATTCACTTTTTTTTATTAATTTTCAAATAAAGAGATATAGCTTATCTCGTTATCATTATATTCAGCAAAGATTATAAAATCATTATCAAAATATTCCAGCTCTTTTCTTATTTTTAAAGATTGCAGAGACTTCAAAAATTGGGGATTTAAAGTAAGATAATTAAATTTTAAATTTGCTAATATCTTAAATAGATCAGAGTGAAGCTGAGCTAAAGAAGTATATTTTTTCTCAATATTCTCTATACATTTAAATGTTTCAGAAAATTTTGTTATTTTATTTTTAAATCTGTTTTCTGCATAATTCAGATCAATAGCTTCTTCAAAGAAGATTTTAAAACCATTTTTAGGGTAATGAGCTATACTGTAATTTACATTTTTTATAATATAGTCATAACTTTTATCATCAAGAGACTTGAAGACTTTTGTCCAAAGGTCTTTTTTTATGTCCAAAATTGAAATTGCCCCTTCTATCTTTTCAATAATTCCATTAGCAAGAGTTGCTTTTTCCTGCTCGTTGATATCCTTTATTTCAAGAAGTAATCCAATAATTTTTGAGTTAGAGGAATCTCTATTCTTAATTTTTGTATATTCAAGATTTTTTTTAGTTACTTTGGATATTTCTTGAAATGCTGGTTTTAATATCATTTTTTCAAAATCAAAAAATCTATCATATGAATCTTCCAATCCCAGTAAATTTTTTAATTTCTGTATGGAAATCTCAATGGATTTATTCATGGAAATATTAAATTTAAGAAAGTTATATAGTGCAATTGCATAATCGTTCTGGAAAAAAAGAAGTATGTCAAAATCATTTTTTTGAAAGTAAGAATTTTTTTGGAAAATTGATCTGAACTCTTCTGTAAAAATTACCTTGATATAATTTTTTTCTATATGGTATGAAGATATAATAGAGAAAGCTCCCTTTTTTTCAATTAGTTCTAACTTAAAAACAGTATAGATAATTATTTTTTCTGTAAGCTTCTGAAATATTTTAAGAATATTTTCCAGCTCTCCCAGCATTAAAAGTTTTTTTATTTTTAATATTGGAACAAGAATATTATTATTTAATATATCTTCTTTGTCTTTTAACAAAAAATCAAAGAGAATTTTTTCTTTTTTTGAAAAAACTTTATTAAATTTGATATCTATCTCTTTTTCACTCAAACTAATATAATCATTAAAATTTTTCTTCAAAAAAATTCCTCCTTTTTAAAATTATTTTATACGATATTTTATATTTTTTCTATTTTGTAAACGATAAATTTTAAAACTAAAAATCGTCTATAAGAAAATAATAGCATAAAAATTCAATAAAATAAATACATAGTTTAATAAACTACATAAAGAAATATAGTGTTATATGAAAAATAACGACGAAAATTGAAAATTTGACAAAGTAAAATAAAAAATGTATAACTGATATCAAGAAGATGAGGTTGATAAAAAGATTATTTGGTTCAAAATAATACATAATTTTGGGAGGTGTTTTTAGAAATGAAGACTGTTATAAAAAATGGAAGGCTTTTAGATAAGAAAAATAACTTCCATATGACAAAAGCGGATATCTTAATAGAGAATGGAGTAATAAAGAAGATTGGTGAAAACATCAATGAAGAGGGAAGCAGAATAATAGATGTGGAAAATAGCATAGTATCTCCAGGATTTATAGATATACATGTTCATTGTTATCCTTCAGAAAATACAAATGGAGTATTTCCAGATGAAATAGGAGTGAAAAAAGGAGTTACAACAATAGTTGATGCTGGAACAGCTGGTGGAGAAACAATAGAGGACTTTGTTGAAAATGTAATAAAAAAGTCTAAAACAAGAGTATATTCACTATTAAATATTTCATCTATGGGATTGAAAATAAAAAGTGAACTTAGTGATATGAAAAATATAGATAAAGAAAAAATAAAAGAAGCATTAAATAAATATCCAGATTTAATAGTAGGATTAAAAGCAAGAGCCAGTGGTTCAGTAGTAAAAGAGAATGGGATAAAGCCAATAGCTGAAGGGAAGAAAATAGCTTCAGAATTAGAAGTTCCATTAGTAGTGCATATAGGAAATACTCCTCCAAAAATAGAAGAAGTACTAGAACTATTAGGAAAAGGAGATATAGCTACTCACTGTTATAATAATAAAGTAAATGGGTTGGTAAGAGAAGGAAAAGTTATTCCTGAAGTTAGAGAAGCAATAAACCGTGGAGTGCTTTTTGATGTAGGACATGGTTCAGAAAGTTTTTCTTTGGATACAGCAGCCGAAGGAATAGAAGAGGGATTTGAAGCAGATATAATAAGTACAGATATCTATTCTAAAAATATAATTACACCAGTGGGAAGTCTTGAAAATACAATGAATAAGATGATGTATCTTGGATGGTCAGTAGAGAAATGTGTGGAGAAAGTAACAAATGTTCCTGCTGAGGCGTTAAAATTAAAAGGCCTTGGAGAACTTAAAGAGGGTTATATGGGAGATCTTACTATATTTGACATAGTAGAAAATGGGAAGTTAGAATTAAAAGACAGTGTAAATAAAGTAACAACAGCAGAGAAATATATAAAAACAAAGTATGTATTTATAAAAGATGAATTAATTAAAAAGGAGGATATTTAGTGAAAGATTTATTGAAAAATGTTCAAACAAGATTAAAAATGACAGATGAGGAGTTTGAAATGTATCTTCCAGATGCTGAACATGCAACTAAAGTATTAGCAGAGGAAAAAATAGAATTTCTTCCAGATTTTAAACTTGTATTTTATGCACATATGGTAAGCTTGGCAAAGAGATTAAAAGAAGATATTGGATTAGATTGTGGAGATGATTGTCCAGAAGATGAAGTAGAAAGAGAAGCGATAGAGGTTTCAGAAAAAATAATTATGCCTTTGGCAGAAAAATATAAAAGAGATTTAGATAGAATGGAAATAGTTCTAGCAGCTATTCAATTACAATTGGCAATGGAGATGCAACAAGAAAATTAATTAATGATATAATATACTTTAGGAGGTAAAAAGATGGAAAAAGAAATCGTAGTAGTAATAGCACACAGACTAGGGAAAGGTCAAAAAGTAGCAAAGGGAGTGGAAGCAGCTGGAGGAAAAGCAATAGTTGTACCTGGTATGGCAGCAGATATGAAGCTTGGAGATGTAATGAAGGAAAATAATGCAACATTTGGAATTTCTTTCTGTGGAAGCGGAGGAGCTGGAGCGATAATGGCTCAAACAAAATATGGATATAAAGCAACTTCTCATTTAAGATCAGTAGAAGCAGGAGTTACAGCTATTAAACAAGGATATCAAGTGGTAGGATTTGGTTTCTTAGATACAGAAGAATTAGGAAGAAGATTAGTAGAAGAATATAAAAGAGTAAATGGTTTATAGAATAAAATAGGAGGCATAAAATTATGAAAGAGGCAAAGTTACAGAAAGAAGTAAAAACTTTGATTATAAAGGGATCTGGAAAAACAAAGGAGGAAGCTCTGGGGAAAGTCTTTGCTCTATTCAGAAAGAAAGTTCAGGATGAAACAGATGGAGTTATAGTGAAATTAGAACCTTTAGAAACATACCTGATTAATATAAAGGAAGAAAAGAAAATAGAAAAATTTCTTGAACTTTTTATGCCAAGAGAAAAAACTACTTATTTTATTGAAATGGAAATTGAGTATGAAATCAAGTATATAAAACTCTAAGAGGGAGGAAAATATGATAGTTATAGTTATAAAATCATTAATTATTGGATTTATAGGGGGAGCAGCAGTAGCAGCAGGGGCAGCTAGAATGTTTCATACACCTAATTCACAATCAATGGGAGCATTTCGTACACTAGGAGAACTTAATGCATGTCAAGGAGACCCAATGGCACATTTCTCATTTGGTTTAGGTTTTCTATTTAATGCAGCAGCAGCAGTAATGGCAGCAGGAGCACTTACTCAGGATGTTTTCCATAGAATAGTTCCTAACTTTGCAGCAGCAAGTTTGCTAATAAAGAATAAAAATGTAGAAGAGACAATGCATGATCCATTAAAAATGGGAATAATGGGAGGATTTATAGGAGCTATAGTAGTAACTTTTTTAAATACTGTTGCCTCTCTTATACCAACAGCGTTATCTCAAATAGCTAAAGAAATATTATCTCCAGCAGCAGCTTTAATGATTAATCCAGTAATGCCGATAGTATTCTGGCTAGCAGCTTTAGATGCAGGGAAGATAACTGGAGTATGGGCAACAGTTCTAGGTGGAATGGCTCATATGATCATGGGAAATGCTGTTCCAGGAATAGTTTTAGGTATCCTTATAGGACAAACGATTGATGAAAACGGATATAATAAGTCTGTAAAAGTAATGGGAGCAATAGTAATAGTTTTATTTATAGTAATTGCTTATTTTAGAGGATTCTTTGCAAAACTTGGATTATTTATGTAAACTGGAGGGATAATTATGGAGAATAAAAAAAGTAATTTTTTACTAGCAGATATGTCATTTCCAATATTAGTAGGAATGGCATGTGCAGCAATATTTGCAGGAACTCATATGTTTGTTGTTCATGGTGTAGGAGCTTTTAATGAAATATTTACTGTAAAACTTTTGGAACAAGGGATAACTAGTGGGGATTATGCAGCAGCAGCAGGATATGCAGCAGGATTCCTTATTGCCAGAGTATTGGAAGGACCATTGGTAGGATTGCTAGATATTGGAGGATCTCTAATGACTGGAGTAGGAATTGGGATACCTGCTATGTTATTAGCTTCTGGAATAGAAAGTCCTGTAAAAAGTTTTTCTTTAGCTTTATTGGTAGGATTAGTAATAGGACTAATTATAGGAATTATTATTATCGCTATTAGAAAAGCTGTTCCAGATGGAATGTCAGCTGGTGGTACAGGAATAATGATGGGAGCTGGAAATGCTACTGGAAGATTCCTTGGTCCTCTTATCATATTATCTGCTATTCAATATAATATTCCAGCAGGAGTAGGGTCATTTTTAGGAGCAGCTCTTTTCTATAAATTTGACAGACATATAGCAGGAGGAGCAATAATAGGAGCTATGCTTATTGGTGGATTAGCTTTACTTTTCTAAATGACATGGAGATGAAATAGTTATGAATATATATGAAAAAATAGGATTGAAAAGAGTTATCAACGGAAGTGGAAAGATGACAGCTTTGGGAGTATCAAAAATAAGTGATACTGTAGCTGAAACAATGAAAGAAGCAGGACAGAATTTTGTAGTCATTGATGACCTTATTGACAGAGTGGGAGAGATGATATCTGAAGTTACAGGAGGAGAAGATACTTGTGTTACATCTAGTGCTTCAGCAGCAATTGCTCTTTCAGTGGCAGGATTGATAACAGGAAAAAGTCTTACTTTAATAGAAAGACTTCCAGACACAACTGGATTAAAAAATAAGGTGGTTCTTCAAAAAGGGCATGCTGTAAACTATGGAGCTCCAATTACTACAATGATAAGATTGGGTGGAGGAATACCAGTAGAAGCAGGATGCAGCAATGAAATAAAACCAGAACATGTAGAAGAGGCAATAGATGAAAATACAATAGCTCTTCTGTATGTAAAATCACATCATGCAGTACAAAAGGGAATGCTTTCTATAGAAGAAATGTCAGAGATAGCTAAAAAACATTCTCTTCCATTAATAATAGACGCAGCAGCTGAAGAAGATATACATAGATATCTTAAATTAGGTGGGGACCTTGTAATATATTCTGGAGCAAAGGCATTATGTGGACCAGCTTCTGGATTTGTTACAGGGAAAAAACAATACATAGATGCAATAAAAATGCAGTATAAAGGTATTGGAAGAGCTATGAAAATAGGAAAAGTATGTATGATGGGTCTGATGAAAGCTGTAGAAGAATATTCAAAAAGAGATGAAAAAGCTGTTGTAGATGAACAGATGAGATTGGCAGGTCTTTTGATGGAAGAATTAAAAGATGAACCAAAAGTAGAAACATCTATAGTGCAGGATGAAGCTGGAAGAGAGATATATAGAGTACAGATAAAATTAAATGAGAAACTTACTAATATGTCAGGAAAAGATTTCATGAAACATTTAAGAGAAGGAGAAGCAGAAATTCATGTGAGAAAGCATTATGCTAATCTTGGAATCGTAAATGTAGATATGAGAGCTCTTACAGAAAGTGATATTAAATTTATAGGTGCAAGAATAAAAGAGATTTTAAAATAATCAGGAGGAACAAATGCAGACAAAGATCAAATTTTATAAAGATAGAGTAGCAGTAAACTTTTTAGCTAAAGATAAGAAAAATGGAGCAGATGTATTTAATGCTATAGATGGATATACAGCTATTGGAGTATTGTCAAAACAGTTTGATACAGTAGAAGAAGGAATCGAATATGTAAAAGATTACATGAAAGATGTACCAGTTGTATCAGTAGGACTTGGAGCAGGGGACCCAGCTCAATTCCAAAAAGCAGCTTTAATAGCAGCGGCAACTGATCCAGGACATGTAAATCAGGTATTTACAGGGGCAGGATATGCAGCAGGAGCATTAAAAGCAATGAAAGCAGAAAACACAGCAGTAAATGTCTTGATGAGCCCAACAGGAATAGTAGGAAAAGTAAAAATCTCAACTGGAGAATTGAGTTCAAAAGAAGAACCTGCAATAGTTGATGTAGATACAGCAATGGCAATGGTATTAGATATGAGAGCTCAGGGGATAAAATATTTTCCAATGGGAGGACTAAAATCAAAAGATGAATTAAAAGCAGTGGCAGAAGCATGTGCAAGACATGGAGTGCCAATGATGGAGCCATCAGGTGGAGTAGATTTAAGTAACTTTAAAGAGATTACTAAAATATGTCTGGATGCAGGGGTAGAGAAAGTTATGCCTCATATCTATGGAGCAGTAATAGATAAAGAAAGCGGAAATACAAAAATAGAAGATGTAAAAGCAGTGTATCAAATGGTTAAGGAACTTCTTGATTAATATGGAAGAGACAAAACTGGTAATCTTTGATATGGACGGACTGCTTTTAGACACAGAGAGACTTTCCAATATTGCCTGGATAGAAGCAGGAGAAAATATGGAAATAGATATCACCTATGATATTTTGAGAAGAATAAAGGGTGGTAATTTAAAAAATACAGTGAGTGTCTTAATGAGTTTTTTAGATGAAGAGAAATATAAAAAACTTATTGAAGAGAAAAAAAGAATACAAGTAAGAGTTGAAGAAGAAGAAGGGATAAGGTTAAAAAAGGGAGTATTAGAATTATTGACTTTTTTAAAGGAAAAGAAAATAAAAACAGCAGTGGCAACATCTACTGGAAGAGAGCTGGCAACAAGAGAATTACAGGATACAGGTATATATGAATATTTTGATGGATTTGTTTTTGGGGACGAAGTGAAGAATGGGAAGCCAAATCCAGAAATATTTTTAACAGCTTGTGAGAAGTTTTATGTTGCTCCAGAGAATGCAGTTGTTCTTGAGGATTCTGTATTGGGATTGAAAGCAGCCGTTTCTGGTGGTATAAAATGTATAGTGGTAGAAGATACTGTACAGCTTACTGATGAGGAAAACAGACTGCCATATAGAAAGTGTGAAAGTTTGTTGGAAGTGAGAGATTTCTTTAAAGAAGTAATATAAATGGGGAAAGAAAAGAGAGGCAGTTGATTTCAATATCAACTGCCTTCTTTAAATATATTCTAATTAACAAATTAGAGAAATAAGTTTATTAGATATATATTTATGATTGACAAGAGAACTTTAAATGTAGTAAAATCACACTAGAAGTATCTATAAGACAAAATTTTAAATAAAATTACTAAAATTACCTACATTGAACTATTTAAAATATCTGGGGGAAAAATGATAAGAAATAATAAATTTTTCAATGTAGATCAGGATTTTATTAAAATATTAGAATCTTCATATGATGGAATTTATATAACAGATGGAGAAGCAAATACTTTATATCTTAATGAAGCATATGAAAAAATGACAGGGATAAAAAGAGAAGAACTTGTTGGAAAGAATATGAAAGATTTAGTAAAAAATAAATTATATGATTCATCAGGGTCTTTACTTGTACTACAAACAAAAGATAAAGTTTCGCTGAGACAAAAAGTTGTAAAAAGCAATAAGGAAATATTGATAACCAGTACTCCTGTGTTTCATGGAGAAGAGATAATATATATAGTGACTAATGTAAGAGATATCAGTGATCTTTCCAGTCTTCAAAAAAGATTAAAGAAAGTAGAAACATTAAATAAAGAGTATGAAGAAGCATTAAAAACTATGAAAGATCAGATGTATGGAATTATAAATAATGATGATGTAAGAAGCGATATTATGCTTCGTCTTGTTGAAAAAATTTTAAAGTTAGCAAAGATAGATGTTCCTTTAATGCTTGGAGGGGAAACAGGAGTAGGAAAAACATATTTTGCTAAATATATACATATGAACAGCCAGAGAAAAGATAAGGAGTTTATTTCTTTAAATTGTGGAGCTGTTCCTAAAAATCTTATAGAGACAGAACTTTTTGGATATGTACAGGGAGCTTATACAGGAGCTTCAAATAAAGGAAAAACTGGTGTTTTTGAATTAGCTAATGGTTCAACTATATTTTTGGATGAAATAGCTGAATTTGATATAGAAATGCAGGTAAAACTTTTAAAAGTGCTGGAAGAGGGAGAAATAAGAAGGGTAGGATCAGATAAAAATATAAAAGTAGATTTTCGATTAATAACAGCAAGTAATAAAGATTTAAAACAAATGGTAAAAGAAGGAAAATTCAGAGAGGATTTATATTATAGAATTTCAGCTTTTCCAATAATCATTCCGCCATTAAGAGAAAGAAGAGAAGATATTTTACAAATGATATTGTATTTTTTAGGAATATTTAATGAAAAGTATAACATGAGTAAATATTTTTCATATTCAGCTTTGGAAGAGCTAAAATCATATTCATGGCCTGGAAATATAAGAGAGTTAAAAAATGTAGTTGAACAAAGCTTGATTTTATCAAATGAAAATGAAATAAAATTTATTATATGGAATGAAAGAGAAGATAAAAAATCTTATACAGATCAAGAAAGTGAAAAAGAGGATATGTATATTGAAAATATAGAAAGACTTGTAACAGAAGGTGGATATTCTTTAAAAGAAGTAACAGAAAAAATTCAGAGAGATTTAATAAAAAAAATGTTAAAGAAAGAAAAAAAACAAAAAATTGTTGCAAAAATATTAAAAGTAGATGAAGCAACAATATCTAGGAAGATAAAAGATGCATAAATGCAAGAAATTGCAAATATGCATCTTTTATTTTTACAAATTGTATTTATGCAAGAAAAAATAAATTATGAAAAAGAAAAGTACAGAATAATGGGGAAATGAAAAAAATATACTTTGGCATGAACCTTGCTTATTAATATGTCATAAAATAAAAATGGAGGAAGAATATAATGGCATTAAAAAGTGTTGAAGAATACATTGAAAGTTTAAGAAAATTAAATATGGAAGTATATATGTTTGGGAAAAAAGTGGTGAATCCTGTAGATGATCCAATTATCAGACCATCATTAAATTCAGTAGCAATGACTTATGAGTTAGCTCAAAAAGAAGAGTATAGTGGACTTATGACAACAGAATCTACTCTTACAGGAGAAAAAATAAATAGATTCTGCCATATTCATCACAGTACAGAGGATCTTATAAAAAAAGTAAAGATGCAAAGGTTAATGGGGCAAAAAACAGGAGCATGTTTCCAAAGATGTGTTGGTATGGATGCAATGAATGCTGTATATAGTACTACCTTTGATATGGATAAGGAATTAGGAACTGATTATCATGAAAGATTTTTAAAGTTTTTAGAATATGTTCAAAAAGAAGATTTAGTAGTAGATGGAGCAATGACTTATCCTAAAGGAGATAGAAATCTTTCACCATCTCAACAAACTGATCCAGACTTGTATCTTCGTATTATTGAAAAAAGAGAAGATGGAATTGTAGTAAGAGGAGCTAAAGCACATCAAACAGGAATAGTAAATTCTCATGAAGTTTTAGTTATGCCAACATGTACAATGAGAAAAGAGGATAAAGATTATGCAGTAGCATTTTCAATTCCAGTAGATACACAAGGAATAAAGATGATCTATGGAAGACAATCTTGTGACACAAGAAAATTAGAAGCAGGAACACTAGATAGAGGAAATCCAAAATTTGGTGGGCATGAGGCTTTGGTAATATTTGATGATGTTTTTGTTCCAAATGACAGAATATTTATGTGTGAAGAATATGAATTTTCAGGATTGTTAGTGGAAAGATTTGCTGGTTTTCATAGACAAAGTTATGGAGGATGTAAAGTAGGAGTAGGAGATGTGTTGATAGGAGCTACTGCATTAGCAGCAGACTATAATGGAATTCCTAAAGCAACACATATCAAAGATAAAATAATAGAAATGCTTCACTTAAATGAAACTTTATATTGTGCAGGAATAGCTTGTTCTTGTGAGGGGCATTCTACAGCATCAGGGTCATATGAAATAGATATGCTTTTAGCAAATGTATGCAAACAGAATGTAACAAGATTTCCATATGAAATAGCAAGACTTGCAGAAGATATAGCAGGAGGACTATTAGTAACAATGCCTTCTGAAGAGGATTTCAAAGATGAAGTTTTAGGAAAATATTTAGATAAATATTTAAGAGGAAAAAATGAAGTTCCTACTATTGCTAGAATGAAAGTTTTAAGACTTATAGAAAATATAACTTTAGGAACAGCAGCAGTAGGATATAGAACAGAATCTATGCATGGAGCAGGATCACCTCAGGCACAAAGAATTATGATAAGCAGACAATCAAATCTTGAAAATAAAAAGCAGCTTGCTAAGGATATACTTGATATAAAATAGTTTAAAACTCTTGGGGGAAGAATGAAAAAAGAGAAAATTCAAATGATTATAGATACAGAAATAACTCCATACTTAGAAACTCACAATGGAGGAGTAGAAATTCTGGAATTTGATGAAAAAATAAATAAACTTTCATTAAGACTTAGTGGAAAATGCTGTACATGTTCCAGTGCTTTAGATACAATAGAGAACTTAATAAAAAAAAGAATATATTCTTACTTCTCAGATATAAATATAGTTGTTGAAACAGGTGTATCTAATGAATTGTTGGAAATAGCTAAGAAGTATTTGAGGGAGAATAAAAATGAATTGGGAAAATAGATATAATAATAAAATGGTAACAGCAGAAGAAGCATTAAAAAATATAAAAGATGGAAATAGAGTTGTAGTTGGACATGCAGCAGGAGAACCTCAATACCTTTTAAATGTATTGGCAGATAAAGCTGAAAACTATAAAAATGTAGAAGTGGTACATATGGTATCTCTTACAGAAAGCAGGTATGCAGAAAAAATAGAAAACTTTCATCATAATGCTCTATTTGCAGGAAATTCAACAAGAAAATTTATAAGTAAAGGAATAGCAGATTATACTCCAAGTTTCTTTTATGAAATACCAAAACTTTTTGATGAAATATTACCAGTAGATGTAGCGTTGATACAAGTATCTTCTCCAGATGAACATGGATTTGTAAGTTTGGGAGTATCAGTAGACTATACATTAAAAGCTGCTAAAAGAGCGAAAATATTGATTGCTCAAATCAATAAGAATATGCCGCGAACTTTAGGGGACAGCTTTCTTCACTTAGATGACATTGATTTTATTGTAAAAAAAGATGAAAAAATTATAGAAATACCTCTTCCTAAGATAGGAGAAGTAGAGAAAAAAATAGGAGAGTACTGCTCAAGTCTTATCAATGATGGAGATACTCTTCAATTAGGAATAGGAGCAATACCAGATGCAGTATTAACTTTTCTTGAATCTAAAAAAGATTTAGGAATACATTCTGAAATGATATCAGATGGTATATTAGAGTTAATAAATAAAGGAGTTGTAACTAATAAAAAGAAACAAACATTTGTAGGAAAAACATTGGTTACTTTCATAATGGGAAGCAGAAAGCTTTATGATTATGTTGATAATAATCCAAATATAGCTTTTTATCCTGTAGATTTTGTAAATCATCCAATAGAAATTGGAAAGAATGATAATATGGTCTCAATAAATTCAGCTATTCAGATAGATTTGATGGGACAGGTAAATGCAGAGTCAATAGGTTACGATCAATTCAGTGGGACTGGAGGGCAGGTAGACTTTATAAGGGGAACATCTTTCAGCAAAAATGGGAGATCAATAATAGTTATCCCCTCAACAGCAGGAAAAGGAAAAATATCAAGAATAGTACCTATTTTAGATGAAGGAGCAGCTATAACTACAACAAGAAATGATGTAGATTACGTTATAACAGAATATGGAATAGCAAAACTTAAAGGAAAAACTCTTAGAGAAAGAGGAAAAGAACTTATAAATATAGCTCATCCTGATTTTAGAGAAGAACTTTATGAAAAATATAAAAAGAAATTCAAATTAGAATGTTAGGAGGAGATGTGAATTTACAGAAAGAAGTTTTATTCTACAATGATGAAGCAGTAAATTCATTAGTAGAAGGAATTAAGAAAAAAAGTGTAAAAAAAACAGAAAAAGATGGAGCTCCATTTGGAACAGATATAAAAGTAGCCCTAGAGTATTTTTTAGATCTTGGAAAAAAAATGGGAATGAAGACTGAAAATTATGATAATTATATAGGAGAAATAGAATTTGGTGAAGGAGAAGAAACTCTAGGAATACTAGGGCATATAGATGTAGTACCAGAGGGAAATAATTGGACTCATCCTCCATTTTCAGGGAAAATAATAGATGGAAAGGTATATGGTCGAGGTGCCAGTGATAATAAGGGACCAGTAATAGCTTGTCTTTATGCAATGAAATGCTTGAAGGATCTTAATGTAAAGCTAAAGAAAAAAGTGAAGCTTTTAATTGGATGTGACGAAGAAAATGATTGGGAATGTATAAAATATTATTTTGATTTTCTTAATAAACCACAACCTGAAATAGCTTTTACCCCAGATGCAATATTTCCTGTTATATTTTCAGAAAAAGGAATTTTTCAATTTGATTTTATAAAAAAATCAGATGAATTCAGAGAAATTTATTTAGATGGTGGAGTAGCAACAAATTCAGTACCAGATACAGCTAATATAGTACTTAAAAATATTAATGAATCTAAATTAAAAAAATCAATAGAAAAATATAATAAAGATAAAGAGTATAAAATTGATTATAAAGAAATAGCAGAAGGAAAGATAGAAATATTTTCTCAGGGAAAAGCAGCACATGGTGCTATGGCAGAGATGGGATATAACAGTATTCAAAATTTGTTTTGTTTTTTAAAACAATTTTATACAGCTCAAGATGAAATGAGAAATGTAATAGATTTTTTTGATAAATATTTAAAAATGGATATAGATGGAAGGGATTTAGGACTTAAATTTATAGACGAAGAATCAGGGGATTTGAGTATAAATATTGGAAAAATATACATTGTCGATAATGAACTGAGAATATCTTTTGATGTAAGATATCCTATAAAAATGAAATTAGAAACTCTTTTAACTCAAATAAATAAAGTAAAAAAAGAATATAATTTTGAAATGGAAATAATAAAAAACCAAATGCCATTATATAAAGAAAAAAATAGCTACCTAGTTTCTACTTTACTTTCTATATATGAAGATGTAACAGGAGAAAAAGGAGTTCAGCCTATTTCATTAAGTGGGGGAACTTATGCAAGAGCATTAAATAACTGTGTTGCATTTGGAGCAAGATTTAAAAATCAAAAAAGTGTGGCTCATCAAGTAGATGAATTTATGGATTTAGAAAACTTTAAGATGCTTTTAAAGATCTATGTTGAAACGATATATAAATTAGCAAATTAAAATAAAACTGGGAGGAAAAAAATGTCTAAAATTAAAAATGAAGGAAAAAACCAAGAAAAGGATGTTCAATTAGTAAGAGGAGCAATAGAACAAAGGGCAGCATGGTTAGGCCTTATGTATGAAGAAGCTAAAAAACAAGGTAAGGATATTGAAGATATAGCTAGGAAAGCTATATTTAAATGTGGATGTGTAAGAGGAAAAGGATTTGAATCTGTAATGAAAGATCATTCTATTCAAGAATTTAAAAAAGCATGGCTAAATGAAAATAATACAAGATTCTTTGAAATGGAAATAGTAGAAGATACAGAAGAGGCATTGAGATTATATTTCCATCACTGTCCATTGGTTTCAGGATGGGTAAAACAAGGATTCTCAGATGAAGATGTAGAAATACTTTGTGATATAGCAATGGATGGAGATAGAGGAATGGCATCACCATTTCAAGATGAATTTACATTCGAATTGGGAAAAACAATAGCTCAAGGAAATTGTGTTTGTGAATTAAATTATATCAAAAATAAAAAATAAAAATATATAAGGGGGAGCAAATGGAATTTTCTTTAAATTCTAAAATAGTTGAATTTAAAAATTTTGAGGAATTTAATAAAAATTTTTCTCTGGGGAAAAAAGATCTTATTTTGACTAATGAATTTATTTATAATCCTTATTTAAAAAAATATAATCTGGAATGTAATGTTATTTTTCAAGAAAAGTATGGAAATGGAGAACCAACAGACACAATGATAGATGCTATATTAAAAGATACAGCAGATAAGGATATTGACAGAGTAATTGCTATTGGCGGTGGAACTGTAATAGATATTTCAAAAATTATTATATTAAGAAATGATGGAAAATCAGCAGATCTTTTTATGAAGAAAATTGATATAGTAAAAGAAAAAGAGTTGGTTGTAATACCAACAACTTGTGGAACAGGAAGTGAAGTTACAAATATCTCTATAGCTTTCTTAGAAAAAGAAAATATAAAGATGGGACTGGCAGTACCAGAATTATATCCTGATTATGCAGTTTTAATTCCTGAATTTTTGGAAACACTTCCATATAAGTTCTTTTGTACTAGTTCAATAGATGCACTTGTACATGCAGCTGAATCATATCTTTCACCTAAAGCTACAGTTTATTCAGAAATGTTTTCAGAAAAAGCTATGGAGCTTTTAGTAGAGGGATTTAAGTATATAGCTGAAAATGGAGAAGAGGCTAGAAAAGATAAACTTGTTGAATTTTTGCAAGGGAGTAACTTTGCAGGAATAGCATTTGGAAATGCTGGATGTGCAGCAGTTCATGCACTTTCTTATCCTTTAGGAGGAAGATATCATATTCCTCATGGAGAATCAAATCAATTAGTGTTTATAGCTGTATTTAAGAAATACAAAGAAAAGCAGCCAGTTGGAAAAATAGAAAAACTGGAAGCATTTCTTGGAGAAAAATTAGGAGTAAGAAAAGAGAATTCTCTTAATGCGCTAGAGGAACTATTGGAAAAAGTATATCCTAAGAAAAAATTAGAAGAATATGGAATAAAGAAAGAGTTGTACAGAGAATTTGCAAAGGAAGTACTTGAAAAACAACAGAGATTATTAGCTAATAATTATATTGAACTTACAGAAGATGAAATAGTAACAGTTTATCAAAATATATAATATGAAATATTAACATATTTAAGGAGGAAAGATGTGCCAAGCAGCAATTAAAGCAGAGAAAGTAAAAAAAGCTAAAAAAGAAAAAGAATTTCCACATACATTTGTTGTTATATTTATCTTAATAATAATAGCAGCAGTATTAACATATATAATTCCAGCTGGAGTTTATGAAAGAGTAAAAGATCCAGCAACAGGAAGAATGATAGTAGATCCAGCAACTTATCATTTAGTGGAGAAAAATCCTACAAAATTATTTGGAATAGTAGAATCTATACCAAAAGGATTGATAGAAGCAGGATGGAATGTATTTTTAGTTATTATAATTGGAGGTTCATTTACAGTAGTTGAAAAAACAGGAGCAATAAAAGCTTTATTAGGAAAAGTATTAGGTGGAATTAATGAGCAAAATACCTTTAGAGTACTGCCTTTTATAATGTTTACTTTTGCATGCGTTCCAGCATTTACTGGAAACTCTGAGTGTCTACTTGCTTTTGTTCCTTTAGGGATAACAATAGCACGTTCATTGGGATTTGATGCTTTAACAGGAATAGCAATTGTAACAGTTTCTGGAACATCAGGTTTTGCCAGCGGATTATTTAATGCTTTAACTGTAGGAACTGCTCAAAGAATGATAGGGCTTCCTCTATTCTCTGGTTTATGGTTTAGAGTTATTGGATTTGCACTTTTCTTTGGAAGTGTATGTTTCTGGACTATGTGGTATGCTAGAAGAGTAAGAAGTGATATGAAAAACAGTTATTGCTACAATGTTGAACTTACAAATAGTTCAATAGAAAGTGAAGAAATGCCTGAATTAACAAAGAAAAACTTAATGATAATAGCAGTTGTTATTTGTGGAATAGCAGGACTTATTTACTCAGCAATTAATGGCTATGAAGTAAAAACTACTTATCCATCTATATTCATGTTGATGGGAATGGCAGCAGGATTGGTAAGTGGAATGAATGCCAATGATATAGCAAAAGAATTTGTAGTGGGAGCTAAAACAGTTTTAGTAGGAGCTTTAGTAGTTGGATTTGCAAGAGGAATATCAGTTATACTTGCAGATGCTCATATAATTGATTCAATAGTTTATGGACTTTCATCAGTTTTAGTAGTATTTCCTAAGACAATTGGAGCAGTATTTATGTATCTGTGCCAGCTTATCATTAACTGTTTCATAATATCAGGAAGTGGACAGGCAGCAGCAACTATTCCTATAATGTCACCATTAGGAGACGTTCTAGGAGTAACTCAGCAGACAGTAGTAATGGCATTTACTTATGGAGATGGACTTACAAATATTATACTTCCAATGTCAGCATCTTTAATGGGAGCATTGGCAATAGGAAATGTTGAATATCCTCAATTTATAAAATTTATTTCAAGAATATTCTTTACAAATTTATTTATAGGAGCAGGACTTATAGCTATAGCTTCAATGATAAATTTAGGACCTTTCTAAAATAAAAAATAAAAAGCAAGCTCAGAATTTCTCTTATATCTGAGCTTGTTTTTATAAAAGGAGATAATTTATGAATAAAGAATATTTTGAAAAAATAAAAGAAAAATTATTAGAAAAAGAGATAGATGCCATATTTATAGCACCTTCAGAAGATTTAAAACTTTTATTAGGTTATTCACCTCTTGCTATATCAAGATTTCAAGGGTTAATAATAAAAAGCAATGGAGAAATATTTTATATCTGCAATCTTTTAAATGTAGATGAAATGAGAGAAAAAATATCTGAAAAAATAACTATACACTCTTGGAATGATGGAGAAGACTACAGTCTTGCAGCTAAAGAAGTATTTGAAGAAAATGGACTTTTAGGAAAAAAATTTTTAGTGAATTCTACAACGTTAGCAAAACATATAATAGAAATATCTGAAAAAATGAATATAAAATTTGTAAGTGAAGAAAAGTTTTTAAACGATATTAGGATAATAAAGACAGAAGAAGAGTTAGAAAAA
>PPYF01421217.1_pt1 | contig 132784 bp, 110 predicted proteins | sample 1559871 | NCBI WGS metagenome assembly PPYF01 (sample SAMN08240021, study PRJNA423297) | Human gut metagenome, whole genome shotgun sequencing project.
AGGAAGGAAATGCGAGTGATTTCACCGTCACCGGCACAACCGATCCGCCAAAAAGAGGCGTACCAATGTCGATATAGTCTCCCGCCCGGATGCTCACCTCATCGATGACCGCCAGCGGAAGGTGTGGAAGCTGTGGCCGCAGCAGCATGCCCAGCGCTTTGCCAAAATCCTGCTCGGCCACCAGCAGCAGCGGACGGGGATTGGGAAAGCGGGCGACAAACGCCAGCAGGGCGTCAATTACGGTCAGTAAGGTGGCGTAGCGCACCGGAAGTGAAGCGGGAAGCGCCAGCACGTAAGCGTCCGCCTCGGGAGCCAGATCGAGCTGCGTCAGCGCCTGGAGCCAGGCGTTCGGCAGATCGGCGGCATCCTGCGGGATAGCCACCGGCAGATTGCGCAGCGGCAATGGAACCCCCTCCAGCCAGATGGTGCTCCCGGACAGGGACAGCGTATGCGCCCCGGCGCCAATCACCGTGGCGCGCACGGTTTGCGCCGGGAACTGCACGTTCATCTCACGCAGGCGCGGATGCTCATGCAGGGCCGTGGCCAGCAGCGGCCCGATATCGGAAAAACAGAAAGGATCGGCGGGCTGATGGCGGTAGCACTCCCCCACTCCGCCGGAAAGGGTAATCACCTCCGGCTGAACACCCGCAGGCAGTACTTCGGTTTGCATCAGCCCCTGCGCCAGCGGTGAGAGGGTGCCGTCGATCACCTCGACGATCAGCGCCGCCATCCGGCTCGCCACCTGCGCCAGCTGCCCGGCGGTCAGCGCCAGGGCGTTAGTGCCGGCGCCAAACAGCGCATCGACAATCCGCTGCCCCGGCGGGTGCGCGTGGACCACGCGCCCCTGAGCGTCGGTTTCCAGCAGGCGGCCGCCGACGTTGAGGCAGGCGGTGGCGCTGACGTTTCCGGCGTCAAACAGGGCATAGTTCGAGGTACCGCCGCCAATATCGATATTAAGCACCCGGCACATCCGCTGCCGGGACAGGGTCTGCGCCCCGGCGCCGTGTCCGGCAATGACCGACTCCAGGTGCGGCCCGGCGCTGGCGACGACAAAATCGCCCAGCGACTGCGAGAGCGCCATCACCGCCGGGCGGGCATTGCGGGTTTTCGCGCTTTCGCCGGTGATGATGATCGCCCCGGAATCCACCGCTTGTGGAGCGATCCCTGCGGCCCGGTACTGAGCCAGAATCAGCGCCTCAAGCTCGGCCTCTTTCAGTTCTCCCTGCTTATCAACCGGCGTAAAGAAGACCGGGCTTTGCCAGCTAATGTCGCGTTTGATGAATTCATAACGCGGCACCTGGGAAACCGCCGCGCGGTTCACCAGCTCGAGGCGCGAGAAGATCACCTGCGTGGTGGTGGTGCCGATATCAATACCGACGCTCAACAGCTGGCGCGTGTTCACGAGTGCGCCTCCGCTTCGTTGTTGGCAGGCGCCGGTACGTTTTCATCTTTTGGCACCAGCAGCATCGCCACGCCAATCGCGGTAACGCCGCCGACCAGCTTGCCGACAATCATCGGAAAGATCATGGTGTTCATATTGGCCGCCGCAAAACCGAGATGGTCGCCGAGGGCGAACGCCGCTGACACCGAGAAGGCGCAGTTGATCACTTTCCCGCGGGTATCCATCTGCTTCATCATGCCGAACATCGGGATATTGTTCGCCAGGGTAGCGACCATGCCGCCGGCAGCCATATTGTTGATTTTTAGCAGATTACCAACGCGCATCAGCGGTTTTTCAAACCAGCGGGTCAGCAGGAGCACCATCGGGTAAGCGCCGAGCAGCACGCAGGAGATAGAGCCAATGACTTCGATGGCGCGCATCACCTCGCCGGGCTGGTCGCCAGGCGCCATAAAGATCGGATCGAGCCCCGGGATCAGCTCCCAGCCGAGCAGGAACTTGATCACCGCCGCCGCCAGGCCGATGGTGATCAGCGCCACGAGGAATTTGGCGAAGATCTGGAAGCCGTTGATCATTTTTTCCGGAATAAACTTCAGCCCCAGCGCCACCAGCACGGCGACGATGATCACCGGGATCATATTCATCAGGATCAGCGCGAAGGTAAACTCTACCGGCTGGCCGTTGATCTCCACCCCGGAATACATCGCCACCAGACCGCCGGCGATACAGCCGATGGGAATGGTGACAATGCCCGCCAGCACGCCGAGCGCCAGCCAGCGGCGATCGGTTGGTTCGATAATGCCGAGCGCCACCGGAATGGAGAACACAATGGTCGGACCCATCATAGAGCCGAGGATCAGGCCTGAGTACATCCAGGCCGCCACGTCGCCGCCCGCGAGTTCTTTAGCGAGGAAGAAACCGCCCATGTCGCACGCCAGCAGCGTGCCGGCGAACATCGACGGGTTGGCGCCGAGCATCTCATACAGCGGAATAATCACCGGACCAAGCAGATGAGCCAGCACTGGCGCCAGGGCGGTCATCCCGACCATCGCCAGGCCCAGCGCGCCCATCGCCATAAACCCTTCTTCAAACTGACCGCCGGATCCCTCAATGCTTTTCCCCAGTTTGCCGAGAAAGCGCGCCGAGCCGCCGAACTGCGACAGGATCCTGTCCACGGCGGCAATCAGCATAAAGAACATCATGATGTACATGATGATTTCGTTAATTCCCATAGCCCTTACTCCCTGTCATTTATGATTTGTAGATACTGTGAATACCGGGACATTAGCCGCACTCAGGCGACTTTCCCGGGCCGCGGCGTGAACGCCTTACCCGGGCTACGGCATAGCAGACGGCTGTGATCCTGTAGCCCGGCTAAGCGCAGCACGAGCCGGGAAAGCCACAGCCACACGCCTCCGGGAAAATCGGCATTTATTGCGCCGCCGCGTACAGCTCGATAATCTGCTCCCGGCTGGCGGTGCGTGGATTGGTGCGCAAACAGATGTCCTCCTGCGCCGCTTGCGCCCAGGCGTCGTAGTGCGCGGACGTCGCGCCAGCCTCCGTCAGCCGCATCGTCAGACCGACCTCGGCGATCAACTCGCGCACGGCGGCGATAGCCTCGCGGTCATCGGTTTTCTTGCCGGTTAACGCCCGGCCGATCTGGCTGAAGCGCGCCCGGCGCACCATGCGGTTAAACTCCATCACCGTTGGCAGCAGCATGGCGTTGGCCAGACCGTGCGGAATATGCAGCGCCGCCCCCGGCTGATGCGCCATGGCATGGCATAGCCCCAGCCCGGCGCTGGAAAACGCCATCCCCGCCATGCAGGAAGCCAGCAGCATGTTCTCCCGCGCCGCCAGATCCTGACCGCAGCCCACCGCTTTCGGCAGCGCCTCGCCGATCATGACTATCGCCCCCATCGCCAGACTGTCGGTAAACGGCGTGGCGTGGCGGGCGCTGTAGGCCTCGACGGCGTGGGTCAGCGCATCAATCCCGGTCATTGCCGTGATATGCGGCGGGACGCCTTCGGTCAGCGCGGCGTCGAGGATCGCCACATCCGGCATCAGCGAGGCATGCGCCAGCACCTGTTTGCGTCCACTCACCGCATCGATAATCACCGTCACATTGGTGGTTTCAGACCCGGTGCCAGCGGTGGTCGGCACCGCGATCAGCGGCAGACGTGGACGCAACTCGCTGTGCTCCGTCATCTCCCCCAGCGTCTGCTCAGGATTGGCGACCAGCAGCGCCACCGCCTTCGCCGCATCCAGTACCGATCCACCGCCAAAGGCCACCACGCCGTCGCAGCGCGCGTCCCGCAGCTGGGCGACGGCGGCGCAGACATCGGTGACGCAGGGTTCGCCGGCGGGACAGGGCCAGAGAGTCATAGCAATCCCTTTCATCGCCAGGCTACGCTCCAGCCCGGCGGTCATTCCCGCCTGATGGAGAAAACTGTCAACCATGACAAACAGATGCCTAAGGCCCCGGGACTGCGCTTGCGGACCGCAGGCCGCCAGCGCGCCGACGCCGTGCAGCGTCACCGGCGGAACGTTGAAGCTTTTCATTTGCTGAAGATTCAGCGTATCAAAGGCATGGAACAGCGCCGTCTGCAGTTCAGCTTGCATACATCCCCTCCGCTTTTTCCCTCCCGCTGTTGGCGATTGCCAGCGGGGTCATAAACAGGCTGTGCTGCGGCAAATGCACCGGTAATGCCGGGAAGCGCTGACGAAACAGCTCATGCACGCCCGGCTGCATACAGGCGCCGCCTGCCAGCCACAAATCGACAATCCCTTGTCCGGCAATATGTCGGGCGACAATTTCGGCCATCTTCTCGTACACCGGCTTAACCACCGGCCAGATCTCCCCGGCGTGGCTGCGCTTGTACTGCTCCGCCTCCTCAAGCCCGATGCCGCGATTCCCGGCCAGAGTCAGGGAGATATGGTGGCCGCCGGTGGCTTCATCCGCCGAATACGTCACCCTGCCCTGTTTAACGATGGCGATCCCGGTGGTGCCGCCGCCGATATCCACCACCCCGGCGTTATCGAGCTGCAGCAGATCGGCCACCGCGGTAGGCTCATCCAGCACATGACCGATCTCCAGCCCGGCGGACTCCAGGACATTGATCGAAATGCGCGGATCGGTGCCGGGCGGAAACGAGGTCGCCGCATGGGTGAAGCGGCAGCCCAGCTGCTGCTCGAGAGTCGCAAGATGTCGGCGCACGAGGGTGACGGCGCCAAAGAAATCCCAGACGATGCCGTCGCGCACCACGTCGGCCCAGTCAAGGCATACCGCAACCGGCTGGCCGTCACGGTCAACCACCATCGACACCACGTCGCAGGTGCCCAAATCGATGCCCAGCCACAGCGGCGACTCGCTGGCGGCGGGCGCCTGGTTACACAGGGCAGCGGCTTTTTGCAGTCTCGGCGAAAGCCAGCGTTGTTCGTCGTGCGCCATGTTCATCCCTTATACGATTCGAAACGCATCCACCAGCACGCAGCGGCGCAGACGAACGAAGGTCCGCGCGCTGGTCACCCCTTCCCCGGTTGGGGTGGTGATGGTCATGGTGGTCCAGCCCTCGCCGCCCAGCCCAAGCCCGGCGATGCACGGCCCGTTTTTGACGAAGATGCTGGTGTCGATGGCGTTCGCCATCTGGTTCATGTTGTCGATATTGCGCGAGTGCATCGCCGCCGTATGGTGGCAGCCGCCTTCCAGTTGCACCGCCAGGGCGATGGCCTCCTCGACGTTCGCCACCCGCACCACCGGCAGCACCGGCATCATCAGTTCAGTCACCGCAAACGGATGGCTGGCGGGGGTTTCCACGAACAGCAGACGGGTTTGCGCCGGCACCTGCAGGCCAATCGCCGCGGCGATTTTGCCCGCATCGCGGCCGACCCAGTCGCGGCTGACCGTGCCTTTGCCGCGCTCGTCGATATTTTTCAGCAGCAGCGGCTGGAGCTGTTCGGCCTGCGCCGCCGTGAGTTTCACCGCCTGCTGGCCTTCCATCAGGTGCATCAGTTCGTCGGCGACGCTATCGACCACGATCAGCACCTTCTCGTCGGCGCAGATAATGTTGTTATCAAACGAGGCGCCTTTGACGATCGCCTGCGCGGCGCGCGGCAGATCGGCGGTCTCATCCACCACCACCGGCGGGTTGCCGGCCCCGGCGGCGATCAGGCGTTTGTTGGTATGTTTGCGCGCCGCCTCGACCACCGCTTCGCCGCCCGTCACCACCAGCAGGCCGATGCCAGGGTACTTAAACAGCCGCTGGGCGGTGTCGATATCCGGGTTCGCCACGGTCACCAGCAGGTTGGCCGGGCCGCCGGCGGCCACTACCGCCTGGTTAAGCAGGGTAATTGCCCTTTGCGAGACCTTTTTCGCCGCCGGATGGGGGGCGAAGACCACGCTGTTGCCGGCGGCTATCAGGCTAATGGCGTTGTTGATCACCGTCGCCGCCGGATTGGTGGACGGCGTCACCGAGGCCACCACGCCCCAGGGCGCATTTTCAATCAGCGTCAGGCCGTTATCGCCGGTGAGCACCTGCGGAGTCAGACACTCCACGCCCGGCGTGCCGCGCGCCTGCGCCACGTTTTTGGCAAACTTATCTTCAACGCGTCCCATGCCGGTCTCCGTCACCGCAAGCTCCGCCAGTTCACGGGCATACTTTTCACCCGCCTCACGAATGGCCTGAATCACCTGCTGACGCATCGCCACCCGCTTTAATCCCTGCTGGGCCACCGTTGCCGCCGCGACAGCGTCATCCAGTGAGGCAAAAACGCCCATATCATGAACGGTGCCGGCAGGCTGGCTGCTGTCTTTCATTTTCAGCAGTACCGCTTTCACTACCTGTTCAATGTCCTGTTGATTCATGATTTTTCACCCTACTTATGGAAGAGCACCTGACCATCGGCCGCAGCCTCATCCACGATACCAATCACGCACAGATCGACCGGAGAGGCGCCGTGTGCGTGCGCCTGTCGCGCCGAGCTGCCGCTGACCAGCAGTACCCACTCGCCGCATCCCGCGCCGATGCTGTCGATGGCGACCGCACATTGCCCGTCGGGCTCGCCGCGGGCATTGAGCATCTCCACCATCAGCAGTTTGTCGTGGGCCAGACCTTCATGGCGTACGGTGCAGACCACATATCCGGTTACCACAGCCAGCTTCATGTCCGTCTCCGCGTGTGATGTGCAGGCCGGAAAAGCGCAACGCCATCCGGCATTCATGCCTTTTCATGGCCGGATAGCGACGCGCTGGCGTCTTATCCGGCCAGAACTTTCCGGCACCCCCTCCCCCGTTAGATGTTACTGTCGCCCTTGAAGCTAATCGGGAAGACCTCTTCCAGATCGCCATGCGGGCGCGGGATGACATGTACAGAGACCAGCTCACCGATACGCTGAGCCGCCGCCGCCCCGGCATCCGTCGCGGCTTTGCACGCCGCGACATCGCCGCGCACCATGGCGGTCACCAGGCCCCCGCCGATCTGTTTCACTCCCACCAGCTTGACGCGGGCCGCTTTGACCATGGCGTCGGAGGCCTCAATCAGTGCAACCAGGCCCCGGGTTTCAATCATTCCTAATGCTTCCATTGTGTTTTCCTCTCATAAGGGGTCCTGAAGGGGACCATTCATTCAACCAGCGTGGACGAGTCGGGGATCCGGCTTGCGTCCGTCTGGCGCGGTACCGACGCCACCAGCGCCAGTTCGATAATTTCCTCTACGCTACAGCCTCGCGAGAGGTCGTGAAGCGGGGCGGCCAGGCCCTGGATCAGCGGCCCGATGGCGCGATATCCGCCCAGCCGCTGGGCGATTTTGTAGCCGATGTTGCCCGCCTCCAGCGACGGGAAGACCAGCACATTGGCCCGTCCCTGCAGCGGGCTGCCGGGCGCTTTGTGCGCAGCGACGTCCGGTACAAAGGCGGCGTCAAACTGCAGCTCGCCATCGACCATCAGATGCGGCGCCCGCTGACGCACGATCTCCGTGGCCTGCTGGACGTTAGCCACACAGGGATGCCGGGCGCTGCCGTGTGTCGAGAAGGACAGCATTGCCACCCGCGGCGCTTCGCCAGCGATCGCTTGCCAGGTCTCGGCGCTGGCAATCGCGATATCCGCCAGCTGCGCCGCGGTCGGCTGCGGCACCACGCTGCAGTCGGCAAACCCCAGCGGCTGTCCGGTATACTGCGGCAGCATCAGAAACAGCGAAGAGAGCGTTTTACACCCCGGCTGCAGGCCGATAAGGCGCAGACCAGCGCGCAGCACGCTGGCGGTTGACGAGAGATTTCCGGCGATACACACCTCGGCCTGCCCGGCGCTGACCATCGCCGCGGCGAACATCAGCGGGTCGGCCAGCTTGTCGACCGCGTCAGCGGGCGCTTTATCGCCGGCGCGCGCCTGCCAGGCGGCGGCAAACGCCTTGCGCATCGCCAGGTTGCTGTGCGGATCGATGACTTGCACCCCGGTCAGCGGCAGACGTTCGCCAAGGGCGAACTGCCGCAGCGCGAAGGGGCTGGCGACGAGGATCGGATGCGCCAGGCCCTGCTGCTGCAGATAATGCGCCGCCTTCAACACACGGACGTCCAGCGCATCCGGGAACACCACCCTGGCGGGGGCGCGCAGCGCCAGTTTGCGACACTGGTCAATGATCATCTTCACCTCCCAGCTGCTGCAGTTGGCTGAGCGCTGGCGGCGCGTCCGTCACGCCCAGGATCATCATCACGTAGACCGCGCTGGAGAGGCGGTTGAGCGCCTGTAGAATATCGGCACGCTGGACCGCAAATTGCGGCGTAATAAACACCTGCGCCGCGGTCACCTCCGCCTCGCGCACTTTGCCGCGCAGCAAATTAAGCAGCGCGACATCGCGCCCATGGCGGGCCTCCGGCACCAGGTGATCGTGACCCAGGTAACGCAGCGGCTGATGGGACAGACGATGCAGCTGCGCCTCGCTGAATCCGGCTATCGACTGCGCCGCCAGCGGTTCCTCCAGCGCATCGGCGCGCATGATGTTGCCCAGCCGCGAACGGATATCCGTCAGCCACGGCTGCCAGGGCTCCGCCAGTTCAATTTGCAGCCACACCGTCAGGGCGATGGTGCTGTCCAGCACCGCGCGGAAGGCCAGCCGCGGATCGTTTTTCGCCACCAGGGTATCGGCCGTCAGATGAGTTAAGGTGTCCGGCTTTTTGCCCACCGGCTGGTGACAAAGCTCGCAGCAGGCCTGGGGCGGATGGTCGCTGCTGGTCAGGACATGCACCGGCTGCGGCGTCTGTTCGTCATCCTCGACAAACAGGCGCCCCTGGCGGTCGAGAAATTTGACCCGCAGATGCCGACTTTCCAGCAGTTCCCTCGCCGAGGGCGTCAGGCGGGCATCGGCAGGAAGATGGATTTCACCGCCTTCGCTGAGCGTATGATTCGCTCTGAGCCACGCTTCGGTAATGAAATCGTTCATAGCGATTGCCAGTTTGCCGGCCAGGCGACGTACAGGAAGCGCACCGTCGACGGGGTACCGAATTCGATGCTGGAGCCTTTCGGGATGAACATGACGTCCCCCGCTTTGGCGACCAGCGTTTCCCCCTGATGGCGCACATGCAGCTCGCCCTCCAGCACCATATCGATTTCGTCGTAGTTCAGCGTCCACGGGAAGAAGGCGTTCTCCCACTGCATAAATCCGGCCGCCATGCTGCTGCCATCCTGGTCAGTCACCAGGTCCGTTAAGCCGACGCAGTGCGGCTGGGCGCCGTCGAAGCGGCCAAACTTCACGCTGCTGCCGTCGATCACTTTGATGCCGCCTTTGCCGGTCACTGCCTCAAATCCCGGCTGCATCGCCTCCTGCTCCAGGGACTGCTTCTCCTTCATCACCTTTTCCATCAGCTGCGCCACCAGGCTTTCGGTAAACTGGCCTTCCGGCAGCTGCGCCAGGATGGTTTCCCGGATCCGCTGGCTTTCCGTTTTGTCGCTGTCCGCCGCTGTCGCCGCCGGCGCGGCGCCATCGTCTTCGGTGATAGTGAATCCCAGCAGCTCGGCGACTTCGCGCGCTTCCGGGGTGATAATGCTGGCGCGCAGAACTACTGACATCGCCTGTTCGCCGCGCGCGTGGGCGGCACGAATATCGTTAGCGGTAATGAGTTTCTTCACCTGGCCCTTCCTCCTTTTGGCTGAGCTCACTCAAGTAATTTTCCAGCGGCGCAACGCTTTGCGGATCGCAACCGTTGAGGGCGAAAACCGGCGCCTGAAACCCCATCCCGTCCAGCAGCTGCCGCACCGCGGCGACATTGGCATCCGGCAGATCCGTTTTGCTGATCGCCACGATAAGGTGCTTTCGGCTGCCAATATCCAGCAACCCGGGTGGCAGGCGACTTTCGGTATCATTGGCCGCATGGACATAAATCAGGGTGTCCACATCCTGCAAGGTGGTAATTAAGGCGTGATACCAGCGCGGATGGCTGAAATATTCCCCGGGTGTATCGATGTCGCCACGATCGTTAAATTCCAGCGCCTGCGTTTTTCTGGCGAGGGAATAATTCCCCTGCAGGGCATTAAATAACGTGGTTTTTCCTGCACCGACGGCGCCGACAATCGCAATACGCTTCATGGTCGCTCTCAATTAACTTTTCGTTAATTCGCACAAGGTATAATTTAATAAGCGGCCTAATCCGCCGATGGTCTGCAGAAGCGCCTCCTCCACCGCGCCGACCGAGCCGTAGATCACCAGCGCGCCGCTAAACCGGTCGAGAAAACCGATGTGCACGTCGGCGGCCTTCATCGCCAGATCGCCGGCGATCATCGCCGTTTCTCCCGGCGTCAGCGTCATAATGCCGATCGCGCCGGATTCGGGTACGCCGATCTTTTTCGCCAGCTCCGCTCCCGGGTGGGCAATCAGATGCGCCAGCGTGACCTGTTTGCCTGGTACGAATTCCTGAATAATGCGTTCTTTATCCATGACTGATTGCCCCCTGAAATCTGTCCTCATGGTGACGACATTTCAGCGCGGCAAATAACAAATTTCGGCAAGTGGGGTTAAAAGGTGAAGTGGATCACTCAGGAGAGAAAATAATATTGCGGCGGAATTAAAAAGGCAGGCTCAGCGTTTTTTACTCACCGGCCTGCCTGATATTGCGCGCGGAAACGGATCCGCGCGTTAACGGGGGAAATAGAAAATTACAGCGGTTCGGTTTGCGCTTCAACAACCGCCAGCGCCACCATATTAACGATCCGGCGTACGGAGGCGATCGGCGTCAGGATATGCACCGGCTTCGCCACCCCCATCAGCACCGGCCCGACGGTCACCCCTTCCGAACTGGAGACGCGCAGCAGGTTATAGCTGATCCGGGCGGCTTCCATATTCGGCATCACCAGAATATTGGCCGCCCCCTTCAGCGGGCTGTCCGGCATGCGATCGTTGCGGATGCTTTCCACCAGCGCGGCGTCGCCATGCATTTCGCCATCGATCATCAGCTCCGGGGCGCTCGCCTTCACCAGTTCAAGGGTTTTGCGCATCTTGCTGGCTGACGGGCAGTCGGCGGAACCAAAGTTGGAGTGCGACAGCAACGCCACGCGCGGTTCAATACCAAAGCGTCGCACGCTTTCCGCCGCCATCAGGGTGATCTCCGCCAGCTCTTCCGGCGACGGATCGTGATTGACATAGGTATCGGCGATAAAGGTGTTGCCGCTCGGCAGTAGCAGCGCATTCATCGCCCCGGCGGTGCTGACGCCGTCGCGATAGCCAAACAGCGGCTGCACCACGCGGTAGTGATCGTGGTACTCGCCAATAGTCCCGCAGATCATCGCATCCGCTTCACCGCGATGAACCATGATGGCGCCAATCACCGTGGTGTTGCTAATCACCGCCCGCTGCGCCTGCTCCTGGGTAATGCCGCGGCGCTTCATCAGCTGGTAGTACTCGCTCCAGTACTCTTTAAACCGCGGGTCGGATTCATTATTGACGATCTCAAAGTCAACGCCGGCCTTGATCTGCAGGCCCAGCTTCTGGATGCGCATTTCAATCACGCTCGGGCGCCCCACCAGAATCGGTTTGGCCAGTCCCAGAGACACCAGCTCCTGGGTGGCGTGCAGCACCCGGGTCTCCTCCCCTTCCGCCAGCACCACGCGCTTCGGCTCTTTGCGCGCCTGAGAGAAGATAGGCTTCATAAACAGGTTGGTTTTATAGACGAACTCGCTCAGCTTCTCGATATAGGCGTCAAAATCAGCGATGGGGCGCGTTGCCACGCCGGAATCCATCGCCGCCTTCGCCACCGCAGGGGCTATCTTGACGATCAGCCGCGGGTCGAACGGTTTCGGAATGATGTAGTCCGGACCAAAGCTTAAATCCTGATCGCCGTAGGCGGAGGCCACCACTTCGCTCTGCTCGGCATGGGCCAGCTCGGCAATCGCATGCACCGCCGCCAGCTTCATCTCTTCGTTGATCGCCGTCGCGCCGACGTCCAGCGCGCCGCGGAAGATGAACGGGAAGCAGAGCACGTTGTTGACCTGGTTAGGGTAGTCGGAGCGGCCGGTACAGATGATGGCGTCATCGCGGACCTGCTTCGCCAGCGGCGGCAGAATTTCCGGCTCCGGGTTGGCCAGGGCGAGGATCAGCGGCGCCCGCGCCATCTTCTTCACCATCTCCTGAGTCAGCACTTTCGGGCCAGAGCAGCCGAGGAAAATGTCGGCGCCGTCGATCACGTCATCGAGGGTGCGTTTGCCATCGTCTTCCACCGCATAGGCCGCTTTGGTTTCCGCCATGTTCGGCTCACGGTCTTTATAGATAACGCCTTTCGAATCGCAGACCACGATGTTGTGCTTTTGCATCCCCAGCGCCACCAGCAGATTCATACAGGCGATCGCCGCCGCGCCCGCGCCGGAGACCACCATCCGCACGTCGGACAGATTCTTCTCGACGACGCGCAGACCGTTGAGGATCGCCGCGGTGCTGATGATCGCCGTGCCGTGCTGATCGTCATGGAAGACCGGGATATTCATCCGCTCGCGCAGCTGCTGCTCGATGTAGAAACACTCCGGCGCTTTAATATCTTCCAGGTTGATACCGCCGAAGGTTGGTTCGAGGGCGGCGACGACGTTAATGAATTTGTCCGGATCCAGCTCATCGACTTCGATATCAAACACATCGATACCGGCAAATTTCTTAAACAGGACGCCTTTGCCCTCCATTACCGGCTTACCGGCCAGCGCGCCGATGTTGCCGAGCCCCAGCACCGCGGTGCCGTTGGAGACGACCGCCACCAGGTTGCCGCGGGCAGTGTATTTGTAGGCGGCCAGCGGATCTTTTTCGATTTCCAGGCAGGGGGCTGCGACGCCCGGCGAGTAGGCCAGCGCCAGATCGCGCTGGGTGGCGAGAGGTTTGGTCGGCGAGACCTGGATTTTTCCGGGAACCGGAAATTCGTGGAAGTCGAGGGCGCTCTGTTTTAACTGCTCATCCATTTTCTATTCCTTTCTTTCACGTATCGTTCGTAGGGGAAAAGCGTGATGACCATCCTGTCGTTCACCTTTCAGTGGCAGACAGTATCCCTCCTGGCGGGGCGATAAACTTTGAACACCGCCAAACTCTGGCCATCGTTATGATTTTGTTGTTATCAATTTATAGCGGTTATGTTACCCGGATTCGCCGCCAATAATAGCCCTGTCTGCTATGCTTTTTGGTTATGTACCTCATCAATGTTTATACCGTATACCGGCAAGCACTCATGTAACACCTTGTTCCAGGAGGACTTATCCATGAATCAGTTAGACAGCATCAAGCAGTTCACCACGGTGGTCGCCGACAGCGGAGACATCGAATCCATCCGCCACTACCATCCGGAAGACGCCACCACCAACCCCTCTCTGCTGCTGAAGGCCGCCGGCCTGGCGTCCTATAGCGGCCTCATCGACGACGCTATCGCCTGGGCCAAAAAACAGGGTGGCGGCCGCGAAGCGCAGGTGACTCACGCCTGCGATAAGCTGGCGGTCAATTTTGGCGCGGAGATCCTCAAAAGCATTCCCGGGCGGGTCTCCACCGAGGTGGACGCCCGGCTCTCCTTCAACCGCGAGAAAAGTATCGAGAAGGCTCGCCACCTGGTGGCGCTGTATCAGGAGATGGGCATTGATAAGTCGCGGATCCTGATCAAGCTGGCATCCACCTGGGAGGGGATCCGCGCCGCAGAGGTGCTGGAGAAAGAGGGGATCCACTGCAACCTGACGCTGCTGTTTTCCTTCGCCCAGGCCCGGGCCTGCGCCGAGGCCGGGGTTTATCTCATCTCCCCGTTCGTTGGGCGTATTTATGACTGGTATCAGGCGCGCAAACCGCTGGAGCCTTACGTGGTGGAGGAAGATCCGGGGGTGAAATCGGTGCGCAATATCTATGACTATTTCAAACAGCATAAATACAACACCATCGTGATGGGCGCCAGCTTCCGCCGCACCGAGCAGATCCTGGCGCTGGTCGGTTGCGACCGGTTGACCATCGCCCCGCCTTTATTAAAAGAGCTGCAGGCCAGCGATACCCCGGTGGTGCGCAAACTGATCCCTGCCAGCCAGATCCTGCCGCGTCCGGTGCCGCTCAGTGAAGCGGAGTTCCGTTGGGAACATAATCAGGATCCGATGGCGGTCGAAAAGCTAGCGGAGGGGATCCGCCTGTTCGCCGTCGATCAGCGCAAACTGGAAGATCTGCTTGCCGCCAAACTGTCACTTTAGTCTCACGGAGAAAAATATGTCCCGAAGAGAGCTTGCCAACGCCATCCGCGCCCTGAGTATGGACGCCGTGCAGAAAGCCAACTCCGGCCATCCCGGTGCGCCGATGGGGATGGCTGATATTGCCGAAGTGCTGTGGAACGATTTTCTCAAGCACAATCCGCAGAACCCTGACTGGGTGGACCGCGACCGTTTCATCTTGTCCAACGGCCACGCGTCGATGCTGCTCTATAGTCTGCTGCACCTGACCGGCTACGATCTGCCGCTGTCTGAACTGAAGCAGTTCCGTCAGCTGCACTCTAAAACGCCCGGCCACCCGGAGCATGGCTATACCCCTGGGGTGGAAACCACCACCGGCCCGCTGGGCCAGGGGCTGGCGAACGCCGTTGGGATGGCCATCGCCGAACGGACGCTGGCGGCGCAATTTAATCGCCCCGGCCATGAGATCATTGACCATCACACCTGGGTGTTCATGGGCGATGGCTGTTTGATGGAGGGGATCTCCCATGAGGCCTGTTCGCTGGCCGGCACGCTCGGACTGGGCAAGCTGATCGGTTTTTACGATCACAACGGCATCTCCATCGACGGCAAAACCGAAGGCTGGTTTTCCGATGATACGGCGGAACGCTTCCGCGCCTATCACTGGCACGTCATAGGCGATATCGACGGCCACGATCCGCAGGCTATCAAACAGGCGATAACGGAAGCGCAGACGGTGAAAGATAAACCGTCACTGATTATCTGCCGGACCATCATCGGCTTCGGTTCGCCCAACAAAGCCGGCTCAGAGGAGTCTCACGGGGCGGCGCTTGGCGAAAAAGAGGTAGCGCTGGCCCGCCAGCAGCTTGGCTGGAAATATCCTCCGTTCGAGATCCCGAAAGAGATCTACGCGGGCTGGGATGCGCGTCCGCGCGGGGAAAAAGCGGAGCACGCCTGGAACGAGAAATTCGCCGCCTACCAGCAGCAGTTCCCGGAGCTGGCCGCTGAGCTGACCCGACGTATGAATGGCGCCCTGCCGGAAGACTTTGCCGCGATCGCCCGCGACTACGTGGCGAAACTGCAGGCCGAGCCGGCGAAAATCGCCAGCCGCAAGGCTTCGCAAAACGCGCTGAACGCCTACGGCCCGCACCTCCCGGAACTGCTGGGCGGTTCTGCGGATCTTGCGCCGAGTAACCTGACCATCTGGTCTGGATCGACATCGATTAAAGAAGATCCTGCGGGCAATTATATCCACTACGGGGTGCGCGAGTTTGGCATGACCGCGGTGGCCAACGGCATTGCCCTGCACGGGGGCTTTATTCCTTATACCTCGACCTTCCTGATGTTTGTGGAGTACGCCCGCAACGCCGCGCGCATGGCGGCCCTGATGAAGGCCCGGCAGATCATGGTCTATACCCATGACTCGATCGGTCTTGGGGAAGACGGGCCGACGCACCAGGCGGTGGAACAGCTGGCCAGTCTGCGGCTGACGCCCAACTTCAGCACCTGGCGCCCCTGCGACCAGGTGGAGACCGCCGTCGCCTGGCAGGCGGCTATCGCGCGACAGAGCGGGCCGACGGCGCTGATCCTGTCGCGACAAAACCTGGCGCAGATGCCGCGTACCCCGGAACAGGTGCAGGATATCGCCCGGGGTGGCTACGTGCTGAAGGATGCCGGCGGCAAGCCCGACCTGATCCTCATCGCCACCGGCTCGGAAGTGGAGATCACCGTCCTGGCCGCGGAAAAACTGTTGGCCAAAGGGGTAAATGTGCGGGTCGTCTCGCTCCCTTCCACTGATGTGTTTGACGCCCAGGATGAGGCCTGGCGCGAATCGGTGCTGCCGTCGGACGTCAGCGCCCGGGTGGCGGTCGAAGCCGGGATAGCGGACTACTGGTATAAATATGTCGGCTTAAAAGGCAAGATCGTCGGCATGACCGGCTATGGCGAATCCGCCCCGGCAGAGCAGTTGTTCCCGTTCTTTGGCTTTACGGTCGACCATATCGTCGCCACCGCCGAACAGGTGCTTAACGGGTGATCCACAGCGTGGGCCAGGCATCTGGCCCCTGCCAGTTGTCGCACGTCGGCTGCTGCGCGTAGCGGGAGAGGCTGAACCGCTGGCCGTCAAAACGCCAGCGGGTTTGGATCCCGCAATCGCCGGCCCCGCGGCCTTTATCCAGGGTCACCAGCTCATGGCGGCGGTCATCATAGCTGGCGTTGATCAGCTCAATCTCACGCGGCGCCTCGCCCGGCGGCTGGAATGGCAACGTTAGCCGCACCTGACGGGCGACATAGGGGCGCTGGCGGGAGACCAGCCAGGCCAGCCAGACGGTGTTGTAGGCGCCGGATTCGCAGCTGGTCATCAGCAGCACTTTGTCATCCGTCAGCGCTGTAACGCGAATTTCGCGGCGGAAGGGATCGAGGGAGCAGTGGCTGTTGGTCATCCGCTCATTACCATAGTCCATCAGATCGTTGAGCTCCTCACGCCCCAGCGGCGACTGCGCCGTTTCCACGCTCGCCACCGCGCGCAGCGCCGGCGCCGGCGGTACGCTGAGCGGCGGCTCTTCCCCTTTGCCGACCCAGGCCGTTTCGCTACCTACCCGCTTTTGCCGATCGTCGATAAAAAACAGAGCCGCTTTCAACCCCTGCAGGGAGATGGTCTGCAGGCCATTGGCCAGCGAGAGCGCTTTACCCTCCTGAACCTGCTGGAGAAACGCATCGATCGTCACGCTGTCGGCGGTTTTAATGAGCTTATCTTCAATGTGCCAGCGCTTGTCGGTCAGGGACAGCGGTTTACCATCCAGCAGCAGGCGCGGCGCTATCGGCGCGAGCGTCGCCACTGGATTGCCGGTGCCGCCCAGCTCGATACGCAGACTGGCGTCAGTGACTGCCCCAGCGCTGCGGCTGAGGGTCATCACCAGGCCATGATGCAGCCCCACGTTACGGGTGACGCAGAAATTTTGGTTGTTACAGGTGACCAGCCAGTCGTTGAAGCGCTGCTGCGTCGGTGCCGACCATGCCTGCGAGCAAGGCAGCACCGCCAGAAAAAGGAAAAAGATGACGCGAAAAAGCATGAACCGCCCGACCCCAGATAAACCCGACCACGGCGCCTATCCTGGACAACGGCAGCGGGTTACTCAATCGGATTTGTCAGAGTTCCCCGACATCAGGCCGGAGGTTTGCAGATATTGCAGCAGAATGACCGCCTTACCGTCGCGGATCTCCCCGTCAGCGACCATCTGCAGCGCCTGGCTAAAAGGCAGCTCCAGCACCTCGATGGCTTCATCATCTACCCCGCCGCCGCTGGTGGTTCGCTGCGCGTCGCTGTACTCGGCGATAAAGAAATGCACTACCTCGGTGACGCCCCCTGGCGACATAAACAGCTCAAACAGCTTTCTCACCTCGCCCACTTCGTAGCCGGTCTCTTCCACCGCCTCTTTACGAATGCAGGCTTCCGGCTCGTCGTTGTCCAGCAGCCCGGCGCAGGTTTCAATCAGCATGCCGTCATGATTGCCATTGACCCAGGTGGCGACACGGAACTGACGCACCAGGACCACCGTCTGCTTATGGCGGTTATACAGCAGCACGGTGGCGCCATTGCCGCGATCGTAGACCTCGCGCTTGTGGCGCACGACGCTGCCGTCCGCCCGCGTCAGCTCATAGGTCATGTTGCGTAGTACGAACCAGTTCTCAGAGAGGATTTTATCTTTAATGACGTGAATATTGAGTGACATACCGACCCCACAGCGTAAAAGGACGCCCTCATACTACGCTGCGGAGCCGGGTTTGTCGTCAGTGAAGCGGCGTCGTTTTCCGCGCCAGATAGTCCAGGATCCCCTGCGCCGCGTGACGGCCTTCCGCCATCGCCGTCACTACAAGGTCTGCGCCGCGCACGGCATCGCCGCCGGCAAAGATCTTCTCCTGACTGGTCTGATAACGGTAACGGCTCTCCACTCCGGCTTTAATACGCCCCTGACTGTCCAGCGCCACCCCCGCCGCTTCCAGCCAGGGCATGCGGTGCGGGTGGAAGCCAAAGGCCATGATCACCGCATCTGCCGGCATAACAAACTCGCTGCCGGGGATCGGCGTCGGGCGGCGTCTTCCCCCGACGTCCGGAGCGCCCAGCTCGGTGCGCAAAAAGCGTACCCCGTTAACCCGCCCGTTCTCGTCCAGCTCAAGCGTCACCGGCTGGACGTTAAACTCAAAGAGCGCCCCCTCTTCGCGGGCGTTTTTGACCTCTTTTTTCGAGCCCGGCATGTTGGCTTCATCTCGCCGATAGGCGCAGGTCACCTGGCGGGCGCCGTGGCGCAGCGCGGTGCGCACGCAGTCCATCGCCGTATCGCCGCCGCCCAGCACCACCACGTTCAGCCCGGCGGTGTTGACATAAGGCTCTTGCGCCGATGCCGCCAGCCCCATCACCTGTTTGGTGTTGGCGATGAGGAACGGCAGCGCATCGTAGACCCCGGGGGCCTCTTCGTTCGGTAGCCCCGCCTTCATGGAGCGATAGGTTCCGGCGCCGACGAACACTGCGTCATAATCGGCCAGCAGTGTCGCCATGGAGATATCTTTCCCCACCTCGCAATTGAGCTCAAAGCGGATACCCATATCGCTGAAGATCGCCCGCCGCCGGGCCAATAGCGATTTATCCAGCTTGAACGCCGGAATGCCGAAGGTCAGCAGACCGCCAATCTCCGGATGACGGTCGAAGACCACCGGCTGGACGCCGTGGCGCACCAGCATATCGGCGCAGGCCAGCCCGGCAGGCCCGGCGCCGATAATCGCCACCCGCTTGCCGCTCGGCTTAACCTGCGAAAGGTCCGGACGCCAGCCGCTGGCCAGCGCCTGGTCGGAAATATAGCGCTCAATATTGCCGATGGTGACTGCCCCGCTTTCATCGCGCAGGGTGCAGGCGCCTTCACACAGCCGGTCCTGGGGACAGACGCGGCCGGTGATCTCCGGCAGGCAGTTGGTCTGATGGGAAAGCGCGACCGCGGCGGCGATATTCCCCGCTTTAACCAGCTCGATCCACTGCGGGATATGGTTATGCAGCGGGCAGGTCCATTCGCAAATACTGTGCTCCCCACACGTGAGACAGCGGGCGGCCTGCTGCTGCGCCTGCTGCGGGGTGAACGGCTGATAGATCTCCTCAAAGTGGCTCTTACGCACCTCCGCCGCCAGCTTATCCGGCTCCCCGCGCGGGGGCGTCATCGCCATTTGCCTGACCTTCGCGCCAGCATTGGGCTGGCTGCAGAGCGACGTAGCGCGCTGCCACGGCTGCACCTCCTGGCATGCCGAGCGCAGTCGCCGCTGCTTCGCCAGGGTGATCAACGTCTCATCGTCGGCGAGAGTCAGCGCCTGCGCGGGACAGTTTTCCACACAGGCCGGCCCCGCCTCGCGGCCCTGGCATAGATCGCACTTGTGCGCGCTGGCTTTCACCAGGCCTGCGGCCTGCGGCGTCACCACCACCTGCATCACCCCGAACGGGCAGGCCACCATGCAGGATTTACAGCCAATGCATTTCTCCTGACGGACCTGAACGCTGTCGCCGGACTGGGCGATGGCGTCGTTGGGACAACTGCGGACGCAGGGGGCGTCCTCGCAGTGGCGGCAGGTGATGGCGTTACGCTGGCCCTCCGCTTTGATCACGGTGATACGTGGCAAAAAGCGCTGCGGGGTCAGCACGTGTTGCTCCTCGTTATGCGCCATCACGCAGGCCACTTCGCAGGCCTGGCAGCCGATGCACTTTCGGCTATCGCTCAAAATAAAGTGGTTCATGGCTTCCTTTTATCTTCTTGGTGAATAACCCCTCAATGCGCATGCCTATTTATTACCCGACAAGATGCCGCCGGAACAATGTCCAATTGCCCAGGATAAACTTTTTCTGGAGAGAATCCGTTTTGGATCAATTTTTTTGACTTAAATGAAATGAGGTTTCACACCGGCAAGGGATAATGCGCCGGTCTGCGGTGACGAAGCAGACTCGCTACCTGCTGGCAGGAAAGCTCGAGGTTTCTTTACGATACGGCAAAAGCAACATGATAAATTACACTATCTCCTTAATTTCTCCACGATTGCCGGAGAGGCTGGCGCTAAAGTGGCACAGGCTGTGCAATAACAAGAAAATGTGCATATGAGGTTTTTATTCTGATGGCGAATTTCTTTATCGATCGCCCCATTTTTGCATGGGTGCTGGCAATCCTGTTATGCCTGACGGGCACCCTTGCCATTTTGTCGCTGCCGGTTGAACAGTATCCCGACCTCGCCCCGCCGAATGTGCGGATCACCGCCAACTATCCCGGCGCCTCCGCGCAAACCCTGGAGAATACCGTCACTCAGGTTATCGAACAGAATATGACCGGCCTCGATAACCTGATGTATATGTCCTCCCAGAGCAGCGCCACCGGCCAGGCGACGATCACCCTCAGCTTTACCGCCGGTACCGACCCGGATGAAGCCGTGCAGCAGGTTCAGAACCAGCTACAGTCGGCGATGCGTAAGCTGCCGCAGGCGGTGCAAAACCAGGGGGTGACGGTGCGCAAGACCGGTGATACCAATATCCTGACGCTCGCCTTCGTCTCCACTGACGGCAGTATGGATAAACAAGATATCGCCGACTACGTCGCCAGTAACATCCAGGACCCGCTCAGCCGCGTCAACGGCGTGGGGGATATCGACGCCTACGGTTCGCAATACTCAATGCGCATCTGGCTCGACCCGGCGAAGCTCAACAGCTACCAGATGACCACCAAGGATGTTACCGACGCCATCAGTTCGCAGAACGCCCAGATTGCCGTCGGCCAGCTTGGCGGGACGCCTTCGGTCGATAAGCAAGCGCTGAACGCCACCATCAACTCGCAATCTCTGCTGCAAACCCCGGAGCAGTTCCGCAATATCACTCTGCGCGTCAATCAGGATGGTTCAGAGGTGACGCTGGGCGATGTCGCCACCGTCGAGATGGGGGCGGAGAAGTACGACTATCTTAGCCGCTACAACCGCCAGCCGGCCTCAGGCCTCGGGATCAAGCTGGCTTCCGGCGCCAACGAAATGGCCACCGCGGAGCGCGTGATCAATCGCCTCAATGAGCTGGCGCAGTTTTTCCCCCACGGTCTGGAATATAAGGTCGCCTACGAGACCACCTCCTTCGTGAAGGCTTCCATCACCGACGTGGTGAAAACCCTGCTGGAGGCGATCCTGCTGGTCTTCCTCGTGATGTATCTGTTCCTGCAGAACTTCCGCGCCACCCTGATCCCAACCATCGCCGTGCCGGTGGTGCTGATGGGCACTTTCGCGGTGCTGTATGCCTGTGGCTACAGCATCAACACCCTGACGATGTTCGCGATGGTGTTGGCGATCGGCCTGCTGGTGGATGACGCCATCGTGGTGGTGGAGAACGTCGAGCGCATCATGAGCGAGGAGGGCCTGTCGCCACGCGAGGCGACCCGCAAATCGATGGGACAAATTCAGGGCGCGCTGGTGGGGATCGCGATGGTGCTGTCGGCGGTATTTGTGCCGATGGCCTTCTTCGGCGGCACCACCGGCGCCATCTATCGCCAGTTCTCAATCACTATCGTCGCGGCGATGGTCCTCTCGGTGCTGGTGGCCATGATCCTCACCCCTGCCCTTTGCGCCACGCTGCTTAAGCCGGTTAAGCCAGGTGAATCCCATGAAAGAAAAGGCTTCTTCGGCTGGTTCAACCGCACCTTCAACCGCAGCGCCAGCCGCTACGAAACCTTCGTCGGCAAAATACTGCACCGCTCGCTGCGCTGGATGCTGATCTACGTCCTCCTGCTCGGCGGGATGGTGTTCCTGTTTCTGCATTTGCCGACCTCGTTCCTGCCGCTGGAGGATCGCGGGATGTTCACCACCTCGGTCCAGTTGCCGAGCGACAGCACCCAGCAGCAGACGCTGAAGGTGGTGCAGAAGGCGGAAGATTACTTCCTCAATAACGAGAAGCAGAACGTCGAGTCGGTGTTCGCTACCGTTGGCTCCGGCCCCGGCGGCAATGGGCAGAACGTGGCCCGTATGTTCGTTCGTCTCAAAGACTGGGACCAGCGCGACCCGCAAACCGGCACCTCCTTTGCCATTATTGAACGCGCCACCAAAGCGTTTAATCAGATTAACGAAGCGCGGGTTATCGCCAGCAGCCCGCCGGCGATCAGCGGCCTCGGCAGTTCGGCAGGCTTCGATATGGAGCTGGAGGATCATGCCGGGAAGGGGCACGATGCGCTGATGGCGGCGCGCGATACGCTACTTGAGCTGGCCGGGAAAAATCCGCTGTTGACCCGCGTCCGGCATAACGGGCTCGATGACAGTCCGCAGCTGCAGGTCGATATCGATCAGCGTAAAGCGCAGGCGCTTGGCGTCTCCATTGACGACATCAACGATACGCTGCAAACCGCGTGGGGGTCGAGCTACGTCAACGACTTTATGGATCGCGGCCGGGTAAAGAAAGTCTACGTCCAGGCGGCGGCGAAATACCGGATGCTGCCTGACGATATCAATCTTTGGTACGTGCGCAATAGCAGCGGCACGATGGTGCCATTCTCGGCCTTCGCCACCTCGCGCTGGGAGACCGGCTCGCCGCGGCTGGAGCGCTACAATGGCTACTCAGCGGTGGAGATCGTCGGTGAGGCGGCGCCGGGTATCAGTACCGGTACCGCGATGGACATGATGGAGAAGCTGGCCGCGCAGTTACCCACCGGCTTTGGCCTCGAATGGACCGCCATGTCCTACCAGGAACGCCTCTCTGGCGCTCAGGCGCCGGCCCTGTACGCGATTTCTCTGCTGGTGGTGTTCCTGTGCCTGGCGGCGCTGTACGAGAGCTGGTCGGTGCCGTTCTCGGTGATGCTGGTGGTGCCGCTGGGGGTGATTGGCGCCCTGCTGGCGACCTGGATGCGCGGGCTGGAGAATGACGTGTACTTCCAGGTGGGTCTGTTGACAGTGATCGGCCTGTCGGCGAAAAACGCCATTCTGATCGTCGAGTTCGCCAATGAGCTCAACGAGAAGGGCCAGGATCTGCTCAGCGCCACGCTGTCGGCTTGCCGTCAGCGCCTGCGCCCCATCCTGATGACCTCGCTGGCGTTCATCTTCGGCGTGCTGCCGATGGCGACCAGCACCGGCGCCGGTTCCGGCAGCCAGCATGCGGTCGGCACCGGAGTGATGGGCGGGATGATCTCCGCCACCGTGCTGGCGATCTTTTTCGTGCCGCTGTTCTTTGTGCTGGTGCGTCGCCGTTTTCCGCTAAAGGAGCGTCCGCAATAAACCGACGAGCTTCGGCGGCGAGGCGTAATAACAGAAAAGGCGACCACGGTGGTCGCCTTCTTTATGTGTTCAGAACCCTAGCGCGCTTATTTACTTCGCGTTATTCCCCTGCTCACATTGCGGAAATTTATTTACGAAGCATGCCTTCAATAAAGTCTTTCCAGTTCCCCAGTTCATGTTCAATCATAATAGTTTCTCTTATTATTATGGTCGATTCTATATAACTTCATTACCGATGGGAAGTTGTGCTCCCCTATTGCTCTGATTGTCTTATGGACCGCTGACAGAGATAAAACCTCTGGTTGTCGCTACTATGCCGCTTCGTATGTAAACATAATGTGACGTAGAGCAACCTCAGACAACATTTTTGCAATAATGTTAAAGCCCTCACATCATGCCCACAGGTGGCCAACATTTAACCACCCGATATATCGAATGAGATCCCCGGTAAAAAGTTATATTTATTCATCTGAATCACGTATTATTTCAGTAAGACTTATATATTCGGAAATATCTGAGTTAACCGCTTAATTGAATGTAAAAGGTTTATCTATGCTCACCATGTACGGAATTAAAAACTGCGATACCATTAAAAAAGCCCGCCGCTGGCTGGAAGCGCATCAGATTGAGTATCGCTTCCATGATTACCGCGCCGATGGCCTTGAGCGCGCGCAACTGGATACCTTTATTGCCGAGCTGGGCTGGCAGGCGCTGCTGAACACCCGTGGCACCACCTGGCGCAAACTCGACGAGTCGCTGCGCAATAGCATCGATAATGCCGACGCCGCTGCCGCATTGATGCTGGAAATGCCGGCAATTATCAAACGCCCATTGCTCTGCGCGCCCGGTCGTCCTATGCTGCTGGGTTTTAGTGAAGCAAGTTATCAGCAGTTTAACGAGGTATAGTCTATGTCTTGCCCGGTCATTGAGCTGGCTCAGCAGCTTATTCGCCGCCCTTCCCTTAGCCCCGATGATGCGGGATGCCAGGCGTTAATGATTGAACGCCTGCGTGCGATCGGCTTTACCGTTGAACCGATGGATTTCGGCGATACGCAGAATTTCTGGGCCTGGCGCGGCCACGGCGAGACGCTGGCCTTCGCCGGCCACACCGACGTAGTCCCGGCAGGCGACGCCGATCGCTGGATCAATCCCCCGTTCGAACCGACCATCCGCGACGGGATGCTGTTTGGCCGCGGAGCGGCGGATATGAAAGGCTCGCTGGCGGCGATGGTGGTTGCCGCAGAGCGTTTTGTCGCGCAGTACCCGAACCACAGGGGCCGACTGGCGTTTTTGATCACCTCTGATGAAGAGGCCAGCGCCAAAAACGGCACCGTCAAAGTGGTGGAGACGCTGATGGCGCGTAACGAGCGTCTGGACTATTGTCTGGTCGGCGAACCTTCCAGTACCGAAGTGGTCGGCGATGTGGTGAAAAACGGCCGCCGCGGCTCGCTGACCTGCAACCTGACTATTCACGGCGTGCAGGGGCATGTCGCCTATCCGCACCTTGCCGATAACCCTGTCCACCGCGCGGCGCCGATGCTGGCGGAACTGGTCAATATCGAGTGGGATAAAGGCAATGAGTTCTTCCCGCCGACCAGCATGCAGATCGCCAACGTGCAGTCCGGCACCGGCAGCAATAACGTGATCCCCGGCGATATGTTCGTCCAGTTCAACTTCCGCTTCAGTACGGAGCTGACGGACGAGATGATCAAATCCCGGGTGATCGCCCTGCTGGAAAAATACCAGCTGCGTTACAGCGTGGAGTGGTGGCTCTCCGGCCAGCCGTTCCTCACCGGACGGGGCAAGCTGGTGGATGCGGTCGTCAACGCGATTGAGCACTATAATGAGATCAAACCGCAGCTGTTAACCAACGGCGGCACCTCAGACGGACGGTTTATCGCGCGCATGGGGGCGCAGGTGGTTGAGCTGGGCCCCGTAAACGCAACGATTCACAAAATTAATGAATGTGTGAACGCCGCCGACCTGCAGCTGCTGGCGCGGATGTATCAACGCGTCATGGAACAGCTGGTCGCCTGACGAATTGACGTAAAGAGGAAGCGCGCATGGAATGGCTTATTAAACACTGGTGGATTCTGGTGCTGGTCTTTTTGGTGGGGGTAATTATCAACGTGATTAAAGATCTGAATCGCGTTGACCACAAAAAATTCCTCAACAACAAACCCGATCTGCCGCCGCACCGTGATTTTAACGATAAATGGGACGACGACGACGACTGGCCGAAGCACGACCAGTCGAAGAAACCGTAAGTTTGCCTTTATCGCGGTACCGCCCGCCTGTAACCCCGCTCACCGGGGTTACAGCATTTCGATGATATCATCCCCTTTTGGCGTACTGCCGCTCAGCGCCTCATCAAAATAGTGCTTCGGCACGGTATAACGCAGACGCTCGATCGCCAACTGCATACTGCGATCGTCAATGGCATGCCCGAGATCGTCGACAATATCTAAGGTCACGTCGCCGCCCGCCTGCTGTAACGCCTCCTCGGCCGACACCGCCCACGCCAGGTCGATAACCCGATCTTCACCCCCGTGGATCAGGTGAATGGTGGTGGCCGTCGTTGCCGTCTCCGGCAGCGTCGCATAGCGGCCATTAAAGGCGATGACCCGCGAAGCCAGATCCGGCGCCGCTTTGATACTCTCCAGCGACATAATCGCCCCCTGAGAGAAACCGATCAGCGCGGTGGCCAGTGGACTGACGCCGCTTTTCTCCTGCCAGTAGCGCACAATTTCAATGAAGGTCGGCATAATGGCGTCGATGCGCTGCTGACGATTCTCTTCCGTGACCCCCTGCAGCGAAAACCACTGCCGACCGTTGGGGCCGCAAGGTTCCACCCCGCCAATGCTGACGATCAGCGCATCGGGAAACTGCGGCGCGAACCAGCTGCCGATTTGCCCCATGGAGACCGGGTTATCCCCTACGCCATGAAACAGCAGCAACAGCTGTTGCGCAGGCGTCGCAGGACTTTGAACAATAAAATGATCGTGTTTCATGGCTGTCTCCTTAGTGTTTGCGGGCAGTGTACGCCGCTCGCCAGATATGACCATGCCATTTAACTGAATGAGTTAGTTAAAAAAATTGCAGATGCGCCACCTGCTGACGCAGCGCCTCAGCGCGCGCTGCATCAAGGAAGCGCAAGGCGTCAGCGGCCTCCCGACGCCATCTCGCCTGCAAGGCTTTTCGCCCCGTCAGCTGCAGCACGGCGCAGAGTGCGGCCTCTTCTTTGCCCTGCAGTCGTCCCCGCAGGGCCGGCAACGGCATGTCGGCCTGCATCAGTAGGCGGTTGAGGCAGCCCAGCGCCGCGGCCAGGGGGCGGTGGGCGAAGGCAAAGCTCGCCGCTTCCAGCCAGTCCTCATCACTAAGCATAGCGTCTGCGACGGCCGGCAGCGGCGCGGATTCCTCTCGCCACGGGCGAAGCCAGTATTCATCGCGCTGCAGCCGCTGCGCCTCCCGCTGCGCCAGCTGGCGCCCTGCCGCGGTCAACGGATAGAGGGCCATCGCCGTATAGCAGCCGCTGCTGGCCTCGCGATGGGTACCCAGCCGTACGAGGGTAAACCCGCAGCGTTGCCAGAAGCGCCACAGCTCAGCGGTATAGCCGAAGCTGACGGAGAGATAGTCATAGCCAGCGGCATCGGCGGCGATATCGGCGATCATCTTCCGCCCGAGGCCTTCCCGCTGGCGGGTGGGATGGACAGCGATCCGACTGACCCGCAGCCCGCGCAGCGTCGCCGCCAGGGGACTGCCGCCGTGCGCCGCCAGCGACTGGGCGACCAGATTCCCGCGCGGCCGGCGAAAACCCGCCCATACCGCCCGGCTCAGTTCGCGAGAAAGTCCCCCCTCGGCCACCAGCCACAGGGCGCCCGCCACCGCGCCGCCGGCGCGAGCGCAGCGGAAAGCCTGGCCCGGAGCATCCATCATGCGCCGCAGATCGAGCGGGGAAGTTCGGTAATGCGCCCCGGACAATAGCTGGTACATCGCCTCCGGTAGCGCTGGCTGCGTTTGCCAGCAGGACTGATTGACCGCCTCCAGGGCTAGCTCCCCCATCGGCGCGTCGCGAAATGCCTCATCGTTAAAGATAAGCAACTGACTGATGGCTGACTCCAGCGGACAGCCCGCCGCCCAGCGGATCGGGGCGCTCAGGGTGAACGATTGCAGATGGGGCAGACTGGCGCAAAATTTCAGCAGGAATCCGCGACCGGTGCCCTCGTACCCTTGCACCGTCGTGGTGAGTAGCGTACGGGGAAAACGGCTCACCAGCTGCCGGAGAAGCGGAGCCGGGATAGCCGCGGCCTCATCGACTATCAGCCACGCCGCCTTTTCTTTCGACGCCAGCAGCGCATCGGGCGCCATAAAGCGCAACGTCTCCCCGGCAAAGCTGGCCAGCACCTCGACAGCGCTACGCGTTGGGGCGGTGACGATGGCCTCGCCCCCAAGCTGGCGCAAGAGCATGCCCGCCAGCGCGGACTTCCCCCGTCCACGCTCCGCCGTCACCGCCGCGATACCGGGCGGCAGGCGTATCAGTTGCTCAAGGATTGCCGCCTGCTCGGCCTGCGGGCGGCCATCGGCGGGATGCCAGTCTGGACGCGGGGCGGCCAGCGGGAAACGTGGCCGGTCCGACTGCCGCCAGAGCAACACCTCCGGATCGGCGATAAACTGCCGACAGCAGCGGTGAACAAAGTTAGGGGTAACGATAGGGTCAGGCGTATCGCTCCAGCGCAGAGAGTCCTCATCCGCCCGGGTCGGCCAGTCGGCGAAGGGGGGCGTCAGCAGCACCAGCCAGCTTCCCGCCCGCAGCGTGCCGCTCAGGGCCGCCATGGCGGCCACATCAAACCCGCGCCGGGCATCGAAAAAGGCGTGCATCACTTCCCGCCCCAGCAGCGTTTTCAGCGCGCCGGGCGCCACGCAGGGCGCAGAACCCGGCTCGGGGCCAACCCACAGGCCATCGCCGCCGAGCCTCTCCCGTAGCGCCTGCGCCTGCTGCAGCGTCCAGCTCTCATCGCCGCTGAGCACCAGCAGGCGACGGATCCCCTCCCGCGCCATTTGCGCGGTGAGGTCAAGCAGCGCGTCCATCATGGGGGACGATTACAGCGCGCTGCCGAAGGTATTGCACTGCGCCGGATCGCCGCTATCGAAACCGCGTTTGAACCAGGTGTAGCGCTGTTTCGAGGTGCCGTGGGTAAAACTGTCCGGCACCACGCGTCCCTGGCTCTGCTGCTGTAGACGATCGTCGCCGATGGCCTCGGCGGCGTTCAGCGCCTCCTGCAGATCGCCAGTTTCCAGAATATCCTGCTGCTGCATATTATGACCCCAGACGCCGGCGAAGCAGTCTGCCTGCAGCTCCATCTTAACCGACAGGCGGTTGGCTTCGGCCTGCGTGGCATGCTGCTGTTGCTGGCGGACCTTCGGCTCAATGCCCAGCAGTTTTTGTACGTGATGACCCACTTCATGAGCAATGACGTACCCTTGGGCAAAGTCGCCGTCGGCGCCCAGTTTATTTTTCATCTCATCGTAGAATGACAGGTCAATATAGACCGTACTGTCGGCAGGACAATAGAAGGGGCCCATCACCGACTGACCGGTGCCGCAGCCGGTACGGGTCGCGCCGCGGTAGAGCACCAGCTTTGGCTGCGGGTACTGGCGGCCCATCTTTTCAAAGATCGGCCCCCAGGTATCTTCGGTGGTAGCCAGAATGACGGAAGTAAACTTCGCCGCTTCATCGTCTTTCGGGCTGATGGAGCGCTGCGTGGAGGTCTGCTGCTGCGGCATCGGTTCGCCGGTCAACATGCCGGTCAAATCCACACCGTAGTAGCCCGCCACCAGCACAATAATCAGCAGTACAATGCCGCCCTTCCCGCTCGGCAGACGGAAGCCGCCGCCCCCGCCGCCGCCAAACGGCGAGCCTGATTGTCCACGTCGATCTTCAACATTGTCGCTTTCGCGACGCCCTTGCCAGCGCATAAGCACCTCATTCCCTGTTATGTATCAATAGCAGAGATCGTAGGCGGTTCAGCGCAGGATTACCACAGGAAACAGCAAGAGACGCCAGAAGATGAGGCCATCTTCTGGCGGCGGGCGGGTTAGTCGAGCTTAACGCCCAGGCGGTGAGCCACTTCTTCGTAGGCTTCGATCAGGCCGCCAAGGCTCTGGCGGAAGCGGTCTTTGTCCATTTTATCGAGGGTGTTTTTATCCCACAGGCGGCTGCCGTCCGGCGAAAACTCGTCGCCCAGCACCACTTCGCCTTTGAACAGACCAAACTCCAGCTTAAAGTCCACCAGAATCAGACCGGCGTCATCGAACAGTTTTTTCAGCACGTCGTTGGCTTTGTAGGTCAGCTCGCGCATCCGCGCCAGATTCTCTTTACTCACCCAGCCGAAGGTTTCGCAGTAGGAGTCGTTGACCATCGGATCGTGCATAGCATCGTTTTTCAGGAACAGGTCGAACAGCGGCGGATTCAGCTCGATACCTTCTTCAATGCCTAAACGTTTTACCAGCGAGCCTGCCGCACGGTTACGCACCACGCACTCTACCGGCACCATATCCAGTTTTTTCACCAGACATTCGGTATCGGAGAGCAGCGCTTCCATCTGGGTAGGGATGCCCGCTTCTGCCAGTTTACTCATAATGAAATGGTTGAATTTGTTGTTCACCATGCCTTTACGATCGAACTGCTCGATGCGCGCGCCATCACCTGCTGACGTATCGTTACGGAATTCCAGTACCAGCAGGTCCGGATTATCGGTGCTGTATACTGTCTTCGCCTTACCACGATACAACTCAGCTTGCTTTTTCATCTTTCACTACTCCAGTGATATTGAGCCAAAAAATGACGTGTCGGTCTTACATAACATCCTGCAACGGGCGTTGGAGCGGATGCTGTACGCTTGCGGGGCGAACTGCAGTCAGGCGACTGGAGCAGCCTTAACGCGGCGATTTACAGGATTATATGGCCACGCACACGTTTGCGTCACTATACATGAAAAAGGGCCGGATTGCTCCAGCCCTTTTGATTACTTGTTAAATGCGGCCTGGAATACGGCTACCAGGGCGTCATTTTGCGACTGCGTCAGGGTGTGGCCTTTCGGGTCGATAAACTGCAGGCTACTGCGGTTATCGAGGTCGCCGACCTGCAGTTTGTAGTCGCCGGAGACCAGCTGCGGGTCACGTGCGCCCAGCTCCTGCCAGCTGCTGTCAGACAGCGGCTTATAGGTCAGCGCCATGCTGCCCTGAGAGCGCGTGCTGTCGGTCACTTTCATCCCCACTTTCTCGAGGGCGCCAGGCAGACGCTGCCACACCAGGTTAAACGGCGCGCGAACTACGAGCATCGGCAAGCCGGTATCGTCGGCGGCGCTCTGCACGTCGAAGGTGGCCCCCGCGCTGCGCTGGGCGGCGTTCTGGGCGCTGGTGGCATTCATGTCAAGGCCTTCCGAAATGACGTTCAGCATAGCGGTGCTGTAGCGCTGCAGAGATGCCGGATCGGCAACCGGTTTACCCGCCTGCTCCAGATTCACCAGCTTAACGACCACCGCTTGCTGATAACCCTGCGGTTTGACGGAGATTTGATAACGACCGCGATACTGCTGATCTTCATCAAGACGGTTCCACTCAACCCAGTCGGTGTTCAGCGTCTGGCTCGCATCATCGCGCTTGGCGATAACGTAGTTCTTCGACTGAAGAATACTGGTGACCTGTGCCCACAGCGAACCGCTGCGGCCGTTCTCGACCATCAGCGTCGCGGTATCGCCGTTAAACTGGGTCCGCGCACCGCTCACCAGCGCCAGCGGCTGCGCCGGCGGACGAATGTCCAGCGCTTTACCGACCGCGCCGGTGCTGTTAGCCACCGGAATATTGTAATCACCCACCTGAATCGGCAGGATCATCCCCGCCGGCGCGTGAAGTTCGCTCAACGGTGATGCCTGTAAATAGGCCTCATCACCGCTCACCTGACGCTTATAGCGCGAGTCAGAACTACAGGCCGCGAGGAGTAGAACCAGCGAAACACCCGCAACCTTCGCCAGGCGCGACTTCTGTACTGAGTAAGCCATCAAATCTCCCTAAACTTTACAGCAAACCGGCATGCTTCAGCGCGGCAGTGACGGCTTCACGACCATGATCGGTGATAGGCGTCATCGGCAAGCGCAGCGTATCGGTCGCCACAAGACCCAACGCCTTGCATCCCCATTTCACCGGGATAGGATTGGGTTCGACAAATAATTTTGTATGCAGTGGCATCAGACGCTGGTTAATCGCACGAGCTTCGGCAAATTGACCCGCCAGCGCCAGACGGCACATGTCGGCCATTTCGCGCGCCGCCACGTTGGCCGTAACAGAAATCACGCCTACGCCGCCGAGCTGCATGAAGTCCATACCGGTCGCATCGTCACCGCTCAGCAGAATAAAGTCGTCTGAAACCAGCTCTTTGATCTGGTGAACGCGACTTAAGTTCCCTGTTGCTTCCTTAATACCGACAATATTTTTAATTTCCGCCAGACGGCCAACGGTTTCCGGCAGCATATCGCAACCGGTACGGGACGGCACATTATACAGAATTTGCGGCAGGTCAGTATGTTCGGCGATAGCTTTAAAGTGCTGGAACAGGCCTTCCTGGGTCGGACGGTTATAATAAGGAGTGACCGTCAGGCAGCCAACAACACCGCTATCGTTAAAACGTTTGGTCAGGCTAATCGCCTCTGCGGTTGCATTGGCTCCCGTTCCAGCGATAACCGGAATACGCCCGTCAGCCAGCTCCAGCGTCATCATCACCACGTCGCCATGCTCTTCATGGCTCAGCGTTGCGGATTCACCGGTAGTCCCTACCGAAACGATCGCCGAGGTTCCGTTGGCGACATGGTAATCAATCAGTTTTTTCAGGCTTGTCCGGCAGACATTACCGTTTTCATCCATCGGCGTGACAAGCGCTACAATACTTCCCGTGAACATGGGCCATCCTCAGAGCAGAAGTGCGACAAGATTCTCAATGTTACGTTTGGAGCTGTAATAAAAGCAAGAGACCCGACGCCATCAGGGATGTTGTATGGCGGTTTTTTTTATGCTTTCCTAATGTTACCTCACCTTTTTAAAGGAAGAACAGGTTTGACAGCCTCATTACAACACTATCTGGTTATTACCGCCCTGGGGGCTGACCGTCCCGGCATCGTGAATACGATCACTCGCCACGTCAGCAGCTGCGGTTGTAATATCGAAGACAGCCGGCTGGCCATGCTCGGTGATGAGTTTACGTTTATCATGCTGCTTTCCGGGTCGTGGAATGCGATTAACCTGATCGAATCAACGCTGCCGCTGAAAGGCGCGGAGCTGGAGCTGTTGATCGTGATGAAACGCACCACTGCGCGCCCACCGCAGGCCATGCCAAACACCGTTTGGGTCCAGGTTGAGGTGCCGGACTCACCGCATATCATCGAGCGCTTTACTGCCCTGTGCGATACATGGAATATGAATATTGCGGAGCTGGTGTCCCGCACGCAGCCGGGAGACGGCGATTCCGCGCAGCTTTTTATCCAGATAACTGCCCACAGTCCTGCGACGCAAAATGCAGCAAATATCGAACAAGCGTTCAAAGCCCTATGTACAGAACTGAACGCACAAGGCAGTATTAACATCGTTAATTATTCACAGCATGATGAACAGGATGGAGTTTAACCCATGACCCCACTGAAAGCCGGTGATATCGCACCGAAATTTAGCTTACCGGACCAGGACGGCGAGGAAGTAAATTTAACCGACTTCCAGGGACAACGTGTCCTGGTTTATTTTTACCCGAAAGCCATGACCCCGGGCTGCACCGTACAGGCGTGCGGCTTGCGCGATAATATGGACGACCTGAAAAAAGCCGGCGTTGAAGTGCTGGGCATCAGCACCGATAAACCGGAAAAACTCTCCCGTTTCGCCGAAAAAGAGCTGCTGAACTTTACGCTGCTGTCTGATGAAAACCATCAGGTTTGCGAGCAGTTTGGCGTCTGGGGTGAAAAATCCTTTATGGGGAAAACCTACGACGGGATCCACCGGATTAGTTTCCTCATCGATGCTGATGGCAAAATCGAACACGTCTTTGATGATTTCAAAACCAGCAATCACCACGACGTGGTGCTGAACTGGCTGAAAGAAAACGCCTGATGCAAAGCAAGACGCCGGGAGAGGAAGCCCTCGCCCGGCGTCTTTTTTTATTCTCATTGCCTTAGTCGTCGACCGCCAAACCATCCGGCCAGGCATGCACCACAGCTTTAATCAGCGTGGCCAGCGGAATGGCGAAGAAGACGCCCCAGAATCCCCACAGTCCGCCAAAGATCACCACCGACAGGATAATCACCAGCGGGTGTAAATTGACCGCTTCCGAGAACAGCACCGGAACCAGCAGGTTACCGTCCAGCCCCTGAATAATCAGATAGACCGCAAACAGGCTCCAGAACTCGGTGCCAGCGCCAAACTGAAACAGCGCCACCCCCACCACCGGAATGGTCACCACAAACGCGCCGATATAGGGGATCAGCACCGAGAAGCCGACCAGCACCGCCAGCAGCAACGAGTAGTTGAGGCCAAAGAGAATAAAGCCTATCCAGGTGGCGACGCTGACGACAATCATCTCCAGCACCTTGCCGCGAATGTAGTTGGTGATCTGCTGGTTCATCTCTTTCCACACCTGCCCGGCAAGCCCGCGATTGCGCGGCAGAACGCGGCGCACCGCGTTGAGCATCTGCTCTTTATCCTTCAGCAGGAAGAAGACCATCAGCGGCACCAGCACCAGATAGACCGCCAGGGTGAGTAGCCCCACCAGCGAGGCCAGAGAGTACTTAACCACCGAGTCGCCCACCGTCAGCATCCGGGTGCGCATATTTTCCGCCATCGCATCGATAATGCCGGCATCCATTAACGCCGGATAGCGCCGCGGCAGCGTGGCGGCGAAATCAGAGAGCTTATTTAGCATGCCCGGCATATCGCGGATGAGGTAGATCCCTTGCTGCCAGGCTACCGGCAGCACCACAAAGGCCAGCAACAGCAGGATGCCCACAAAGAGGATCAGCACCAGCGAGGTGGCCCAGGTGCGCGACAGACCGATGCGCTCCAGACGAACGGTCGGCCACTCCAGCAGATAGGCCAGCACGATAGCCACCAGCAACGGGGCCAGCAGGCCGCTGAAAAAGAACATAATGCCGAAACCGGCAAGCAAAATAACCAGCAGCGCTATCGCCTCAGGGTCGCTGAATCGACGGCGGTACCACTGCATTAACATCTCAAGCATAAAACCTTCCCTGAAGGGCCAAGCGGCGACAATCCGGGGAATTGTATCGAAATGTCACAAAAAAGACTTCGCTTTTTGATGCGCCGCAGTCAAACCGTTCTCCGCCATGAAGAACATATTTTCAAGGCGGCCAACGCCAGCTAAACTCGCTGGGATGCGGCCAGGGAACATTACGCCGCACAATCGGTCAAACTGGCACACCCACATTACAGGACAGAGGTTATGTTCAGGCAGTTGAAGAAAACGCTGGTGGCGACCGCGATCGCGTCGCTGACGCTGGGTTCGATAGGTCCTGCTTTTGCTGACTCCGCAGATACCCTGCCGGACATGGGAACCTCCGCAGGAAGCACGCTGTCAATCGGTCAGGAAATGCAGATGGGGGATTACTACGTCCGCCAACTGCGCGGTAGCGCGCCGCTGATCAACGACCCTCTGCTGGTGCAATATATCAACGGGCTGGGTATGCGTCTGGTGGCTCACGCCAACTCGGTGCGTACCCCGTTCCACTTCTATTTGATTAATAACGACCAGATCAACGCCTTCGCCTTCTTCGGCGGCAATGTGGTCCTCCACTCCGCCCTGTTCCGCTACTCTGATAACGAAAGCGAACTGGCCTCTGTCATGGCGCACGAAATCTCCCACGTGACGCAGCGGCATCTCGCCCGCGCGATGGAAGATCAGAAGCGCAATGCGCCGCTGACCTGGGTCGGTGCCCTGGGTTCGATTCTGCTGGCGATGGCCAGCCCGCAGGCCGGAATGGCGGCCCTGACCGGGACGCTGGCCGGCACCCAGCAGGGTATGATCAGCTTCACCCGCCAGAACGAAGAAGAGGCCGACCGGATTGGCATTCAGGTTCTGCAGCGCTCGGGTTTCGACCCGCAGGCCATGCCGATGTTTATGGGTAAACTGCTTGACGAGTCGCGCTACTCGACGCGACCGCCGGAAATGCTGCTCACCCACCCCCTGCCGGAAAGCCGACTGGCCGATGCCCGTAACCGCGCCAACCAGATGCGCCCGGTGGTGGTACAGTCCTCGGCGGACTTCTATCTGGCGAAGGCGCGTACCCTCGGGATGTACACCAACGGCGACAACAAGCTGGGCACCGATCTGCTGAACGCCTGGGATAAAGGCAATATCCGCCAACAGCATGCCGCCCAGTATGGTCGCGCTCTGCTGGCGATGGAAAGCAACAACTTTGACCAGGCACGCAAAACGCTGCAGCCGCTGCTCAACGCCGACCCACAAAATGCCTGGTATCTCGATCTGGCCACTGATATCGACCTCGGACAGAAGAAAACCAGCGACGCCATCAATCGCCTTAAAAACGCCCGCGAGCTGCGTACTAATCCGGTGCTGCAGCTGAACCTGGCCAACGCCCTGCTGCAGGGCGGGCAGCCCGGGGAAGCGGCGACCATTCTGAACCGGTATACCTTTACCTATAAAGAGGATGGCAACGGCTGGGACCTGCTGGCCCAGGCGGAAGGCGCGCTGGGCAATCGCGATCAGGAGCTGGCGGCGCGGGCTGAAAGCATGGCGCTGGTCGGCCAGCTGGAGCAGGCGATTTCCCTGCTCAGCAGCGCCAGCTCGCAGGTGAAACTCGGTAGCCTGCAGCAGGCACGTTACGATGCCCGTATCGATCAGCTACGCGATCTGCAGGCTCGCTTCCGTCCCTATCAAAAAATGTAAGGAGACCCTATGACCGACGCGGTAAAAATTTACCATAACCCACGCTGCTCCAAGAGCCGCGAAACGCTGAGCCTGCTGCAGAGCCGCGGCATCGATCCTGAGGTGGTGCTTTATCTTGAGACTCCACCGGATGCCGGGACGCTGCGCCAGCTGCTGCAGCTGCTGGGTATGGAGAGCCCCCGCGAGCTCATGCGCCAGAAAGAGGATCTGTATAAATCGCTCAATCTGGCCGACCCGGCTCTCAGCAACGCAGCGCTGATACAGGCGATGGTCGACAATCCGAAACTCATCGAGCGCCCTATCGTTGTCAGCCGCGGCCAGGCGCGTATTGGCCGCCCGCCGGAACAGGTTCTTGAGATCGTAAGCTAACTCACCCGCGCCGCGCTTGCGCGGCGCTTTTTTTACGTGGGCGATTCCAGATCTTTCACGCCAATATCTCCCGCCCGCCGGACGGTGCTACTGTTCATCCATCGCTCAATCCACTGGACGGATGAACATGAAAAAGCCGACCTCCACGCCCCATGACGCCGTGTTTAAGACCTACCTCTCCCATCCCGATACCGCCCGTGATTTCCTGCAACTGTATCTGCCCGAGACGCTGCTTAAAGTGTGCGATCTGCGTACGCTGCATCTCGAGTCCGGGCATTTTGTCGAAGACGATCTGCGTCCCTTTTACGCCGACATTTTGTATTCCCTGAAAACCACGGCGGGCGACGGTTATATTTATGCGCTTATCGAACACCAGAGCACGCCCGACCGGCATATGGCCTTTCGTCTGATGCGCTACGCCATCGCCGCCATGCAGCGCCATCTCGATGCCGGCCACGATCGCCTGCCGCTGGTGATCCCTGTTCTCTTCTACCACGGTCTGGTGAGCCCCTATCCGTTCTCTCTGCGCTGGCTCGATGAATTCGTCGCTCCGGAGCTGGCCAGTCACCTTTATCACGGGGCGTTTCCGCTGGCGGACATAACCGTCATTCCGGATGACGAGATTGCCACCCACCAGCGCATGGCAACGCTGGAGTTACTGCAAAAACATATTCGACAACGCGATCTGGCGCAGCTCCTCGACAAGCTGAGCGAATTATTATTGACTGGACTGGCGACGGAATCGCAGGTACAAGCCCTGATGCACTATCTGGTGCAGGCAGGCAACACGCGCGAGCCGATTAAATTCATTCGCGAGCTGGCGTTACGTACGCCGCAGCATAAGGAGACGTTGATGACGATTGCGGAATATCTGGAACAACAGGGGCTGGAGCGGGGCCTGGCGCAGGGGCGACAGGAAGGCCGTCAGGAAGGACGGAAAGAAGAGGCGCAGCGCATCGCTGTCGCTATGCTGCACAGCGGCCTTCCGCGCGACCTGGTCGCCCGGTTGACCGGGCTGACGGAGCAGGAGCTGACTCCCCTGGCGGACTAAAGCTTAAGGATCTCTTTCACGAAGGGGATCGTCAGCTTGCGCTGAGCGGTAATCGAGGCATGATCCAGCTGATCGAGGGTCATAAACAGCGAACGCATCTCGCGATCCAGCCGCTTCAGCAGGAAGCGGCACACATCTTCAGGCATCTCGAAGCCGCGCAGTCTGGCGCGCAGCTGCAGCGCCTGCAGTTTGTCTTCATCCGACAGCGGCTGCAGCTTATAGATCTGCCCCCAGTCCAGCCGTGAGGCCAGATCCGGCAGGCCAAGATTCAGCTGCCGCGGCGGCCGATCGCCGGTGATCAGCAGCCGGGTTTTGCCTGATTCCAGGATCCGGTTATAGAGATTAAAGATGGCCATCTCCCAGGGCTCATCGCCGGCGACGCACTCGATGTTATCGATGCACACCAGCGCCAGCTGTTCCATCCCCTCCAGCACCTCGGGCACAAACCACGTCCGTTTATCCAGCGGCACGTAGCCTACCGCATCCCCGCGCTGGGAAAGCTCCGCGCAGGCGGCGTGTAACAGGTGGCTACGACCTGCCCCTTCACGTGACCAGATATAAATGTACCCGCTGTGTTCCTGGCGCAGTACGTTCTGGAGGGCGGCAAGTAGGGAAGGATTATCACCCGGCCAGAAACTCGCGAAGGTTTCGTCGTCAGGAAGATACAGTGGCAAAGAGAGCTGTGCCGGTGCGTTCAGATGGACCTCAACATAGGCTTACAGAAAAACGCGAAGAGTTTACCACAGATTTAGGTCAGGAGAGAACCGGGCGGGATCGCCGCCCGGTCAGGCGATCGTTATTTAAACTCTTCGCTATCCGCCGCGTCGAGGACCACCTCTTCCGGACGCAGGACGCTGATAAGCTTGAAAATCAGGCTGAGGGCGATGCCCACGATAGTCGCCAGCGCCATCCCTTTCAGCTCGGCGGCGCCAATGTGCACTTTAGCGCCGCTAACGCCGATGATCAGGATCACGGAGGTGAGGATCAGATTCTGCGCTTTACTGTAATCCACCTTCGATTCAATCAGTACGCGGATCCCCGAGGCGCCGATCACCCCGTACAGCAGCAGGGAAACGCCGCCCATCACCGGCACCGGGATGATCTGGATAGCCGCCGCCAGTTTGCCGACGCAGGAGAGCAGAATCGCAATGATCGCCGCGCCGCCGATTACCCAGGTGCTGTAGACCCGGGTAATCGCCATCACGCCGATATTTTCACCGTAGGTAGTGTTGGGCGTCGAACCGAAGAAGCCGGAAACGATCGTCGACAGGCCGTTGGCAAACATCGAACGATGCAGGCCCGGGTCGCGGATCAGATCGCGCTTAACGATATTAGCGGTCACCACCAGATGCCCCACGTGCTCGGCAATCACCACCAGCGCGGCGGGCAGTATGGTGAAGATAGCAAACCACTCAAAGCGCGGAGTGTAGAAAGTCGGCAGCGCGAACCAGTGCGCCTCGGCGATCGGGGTGGTATCGACCACGCCCATCACAAACGACAGCGCATAGCCCACCAGCACGCCGATCAGGATCGGGATAATCGCCAGGAAGCCGCGGAACAGCACGGATCCGAACACCGTCACCGCCAGGGTCACCATCGAGATAATAATGGTTTTACTGTCCGGTGACTGGCCGTCGGCCGGCAGCAGCCCGGCCATATTAGCCGCCACGCCCGCCAGTTCGAGGCCGATAACCGCCACGATGGCGCCCATCGCCGCCGGCGGGAACATCACATCCAGCCAGCCGGTACCGGCTTTTTTGACAATAAAGGAGACGAGGCAGAACAGCATGCCGCACATAATAAAGCCGCCCAGCGCCACTTCGTAGCCCAGCGGCAACAGCAGCAGCACCGGGGAGATAAAAGCGAAGCTTGATCCCAGATAAGCGGGTATTTTGCCTTTACAGATAAAGAGGTACAACAGCGTACCGATGCCGTTGAACAGCAGGACGGTGGCCGGGTTAATGTGGAACAGAATAGGCACCAGTACCGTTGCGCCAAACATGGCGAACAGATGTTGCAAACTAAGCGGGATTGTCTGTAAAAGCGGCGGTCTTTCACTCACCCCGATGGCACGGCGCGTCATAGTGTATTCCTCTGAGAGTCGTCTGTTATTTGCTGTGGATTACTTTTATTCAAAAAAAAGCCGACTCTCAAAGTCGGCTTTTTTCGCGGTATATTTTATTTCGTTCCAAAAATCTTGTCGCCGGCATCGCCGAGACCGGGAATGATATACCCGTGCTTGTTCAGTCCCTTATCGACAGAGGCGGTGTACAGCTCAACGTCCGGGTGGGCTTTCTCCAGCGCGGCAATCCCTTCCGGCGCCGCCACCAGCACCAGCACCTTGATGCTGGTGCAGCCGGCGTTTTTCAGCAGATCGATAGTGGCGATCATCGACCCACCGGTGGCCAGCATCGGGTCAACGACCAGCGCCATACGTTCATCGATGTTAGACACCAGTTTCTGGAAGTAAGGCACCGGCTCGAGGGTTTCTTCATTGCGATAGATACCGACCACGCTGATACGCGCGCTTGGCACGTGCTCCAGCACCCCTTCCATCATGCCGAGGCCAGCGCGCAGGATAGGCACAACGGTAATTTTCTTGCCCTTGATCTGCTCGACTTCCACCGGACCGTTCCAGCCTTCAATAGTGACTTTCTCAGTCTCCAGATCGGCGGTGGCTTCATAAGTCAGTAAGCTGCCCACTTCTGAGGCGAGTTCACGGAAGCGTTTGGTGCTGATGTCGTGCTCGCGCATCAGGCCCAGCTTGTGTTTGACGAGTGGGTGTTTGACTTCCACAATCTTCATTCTCTTTCTCCTCTGAGGGGCAGCCACAAAAAAAATCGCGGGATTATACCGCTTTTTGCGGATTGTGCCATACCCATCTTGCTTGACGTATATCAAGCAAAGTGATTTAGAGACAAAAAAACCGGAGGCGAGGCTCCGGCTTGGGTGCGGGGTGCAGTCCATACGCTTACGCGGGCCTACGTGTATTGTAGGTCGGTTAAGCGTTAGCGCCACCCGACTACGACAGGTTCTCCCCGTTGCTGGCAATTACCTGCTGATACCAGGCAAAGGACTTTTTCCGGCTGCGTGCCAACGTGCCATTGCCTTCATTATCTTTATCGACATAAATAAAGCCGTAGCGTTTTTTCATTTCCCCCGTGCCGGCAGAAACCAGATCGATACAGCCCCAGGGGGTGTAGCCCATCAGATCGACGCCATCCTCGACCACCGCCTTTTTCATCTCCGCGATATGGGCGGAGAGATAATCGATGCGATACTGGTCATTGACGCTGCCGTCCGCTTCGCGGACATCAATCGCGCCAAAGCCGTTTTCGACAATAAACAGTGGCAGCTGGTAGTGATCCCAGAACCAGTTCAGCGAATAGCGCAGGCCGACCGGGTCAATCTGCCAGCCCCAGTCCGACTTTTTGACGTACGGGTTGGAGACCAGGCTGGTGGTTTCATCATAATCAAGCAAGGGGTTGTCTTCGGTGGCTTTGGTAGCGAACGACATATAGTAGCTAAAGCCAATGTAGTCGACACAGCCCTCGGTTAACGCCTGACGATCGGCTTCGGTGATATCCAGAGTAAAGCCGCGGCGGGCAAAATAGTTGAGCAGATGCTGCGGATAGCGACCGCGCACGTGGACGTCGGTAAACCAGTAACGGCGGTGCATGGCGTTCATCGCCATCATCATATCGTCCGGGGCGCAGGTCAGCGGATAGATGGGGCACATAGCGATCATGCAGCCAATCTGCAGCGCCGGGTTGATCTCGCGCGCCGCTTTCACCGCCAGGGCGCTGGCCACCAGCTCATAGTGCGCGGCCTGGTACATCACCGGTTCCCGGTCTTCATCCGGCAAATATTTCAAACCGGAGTTGGTGAAGGGGGCAAAGTCCTCATGGAAGTTGGCCTGGTTGTTGATCTCGTTAAAGGTCATCCAGTACTTCACTTTATGTTGATAGCGGGTGAAGACGACCCTGGCAAAGCGCACGAAAAAGTCGATTAGCTTGCGGTTGCGCCAGCCGCCGTACTCGGTGACCAGATGATAAGGCATTTCAAAATGCGACAGCGTAATGACTGGCTCAATGCCGTGTTTCAGGCATTCGTCGAACAGATCATCATAAAACTTCAGGCCAGCCTCGTTGGGCTCCAGCTCATCGCCCTGCGGGAAAATACGCGTCCAGGCAATCGAGGTGCGAAAACATTTGAAGCCCATCTCGGCAAACAGCGCCAGGTCTTGTGGATAACGATGATAAAAATCGATCGCCTCATGGTTCGGGTAGTTTTTCCCGGCCACCACGCCGTCGGTAATTTCCCGCGGCACGCCGTGGGCGCCGGCGGTCATCACATCCGCCACGCTGATCCCCTTGCCGCCCTCCTGCCAGCCGCCCTCTAACTGATGCGCTGCGACCGCGCCGCCCCACAGAAAACCTGCTTTAAATCCGGACATAGTCTCTCCCTAATGTCGATCGTCGTCTGGCGAACGATACAGCTGATTAAAATGGTAAACCGCGCCAATCAGGCCGGCATCGTTGCCGTGACTGACGGTATCGAGATAGTCGGCAATGCCGAACCAGGCCAGATGCTGGCGCAGTAGCGTCAGAAATCCTGGGCGTTCCACAACGCCGCCGCCGATAAAAATGGTCTGCGGATCGAAGATATGGACGAGGTTATAAAGGCCATGGCCCAGGCCATTGAAGAACTCGGCGACCAGACGCTGACAAACCGGGTCGCCGGCGTCATAGCGGTCGAAAATCAGTTCGCCTGTCACGCTATCCAGCGGCGCGCCAATATATTGCGCATAGCGATGGCGCAGCACCCGCAGAGTGCAGTTCTCATTCATCGAATAGCGACGAGGATCGCGTCCGCCGGGACGGTCGGTAAGCATGTAGCCGAATTCGCCGGCACGAAAACGCGCCCCGTTGATCAGCTGGTGTTGGCAGAAAATCGCCCCACCGATGCCAGTACCGATAGTGAGCACCAGAAAATTGGCCATCTCCGCCGCTTTGCCCTGCCAGCGCTCGGCCAGCAGCACACAGTTGGCGTCGTTTTCCACCGAGACCGGCAGCCCGGTTCGCGTCTCGAGCCACGATTTCATGGCGAAGTTATCAAATCGACGGATAGCGCCGCCCATGGTGATAAAACCGCTGTGCGGATCGATATAGCCCGGCGCGCTGATGGCTATTCCTTCACACGACGGATGGGCCGCCAGCCACGACAGCATTGCCTGTAAGATCCGATCGCCATCGCTGTCATTGATTGACTGCCTGGCGGTTTCCAGCAGCCTGCCGTCGCGGGCCATCACGCCCATCTTTAACGCGGTGCCACCGATATCAAATGCCGCAATCTTCATTCATCCCTCTCCTGACCCGCGTCAATCACCGACAAAATGCGTGGCAAACCAACACGGAAACCGGTTTCAGTCGTATAATGGGGATTCCTTTACGTAGAGGCAAGCACCAGACTGTACCCGGTTTCATTTTCGTGAGCAGTATCAAATTTAACCATTCATCAGCGGTTTTACGCCAACTGTAAAGCAGGCTCGCAAACGTTTGCTTTCCCTGTTAGAATTGCGCCGATTTTTCTTGCTTACCGCAAACGCGTGGAGACTTCGCAGTGACCGATAAAACCTCTCTCAGCTATAAAGATGCCGGCGTGGATATTGATGCAGGCAACGCTCTCGTCGACCGTATTAAGGGCGTGGTGAAGAAAACCCGTCGCCCGGAAGTGATGGGGGGACTGGGCGGATTCGGCGCGCTGTGCGCACTGCCGCAGAAATACCGCGAGCCGGTACTGGTCTCCGGTACCGATGGCGTTGGTACCAAGCTGCGTCTGGCAATGGATCTGAAGCGTCACGACACCATTGGTATCGACCTGGTCGCCATGTGCGTGAACGACCTGGTGGTTCAGGGCGCTGAGCCGCTGTTTTTCCTGGACTATTACGCCACCGGTAAACTGGACGTCGATACCGCAGCCAGCGTCATCAACGGCATCGCCGAAGGCTGCCTGCAGTCCGGTTGCGCGCTGGTCGGTGGTGAAACCGCAGAGATGCCCGGGATGTACCACGGCGAAGATTACGACGTGGCGGGTTTCTGCGTCGGGGTAGTGGAAAAATCAGAAATCATCGACGGCAGCAAAGTGACCGATGGCGACGTGCTGGTGGCGCTGGCGTCCAGCGGCCCGCACTCTAACGGCTATTCGCTGGTGCGTAAGATCATTGAGGTTAGCGGCGTTGACCCACAAACTACCGACCTTGACGGTAAACCGCTGGCCGACCATCTGCTGGCGCCAACCCGCATCTATGTGAAATCGGTGCTTGATCTGATCGCCAGCGTTGACGTCCACGCTATTGCTCACCTGACCGGCGGCGGCTTCTGGGAAAACATTCCGCGCGTGCTGCCGGATAACACCCAGGCGATCATCGATGAGTCCTCGTGGCAGTGGCCATCCGTCTTCAACTGGCTGCAAACCGCCGGTAACGTCAGCCAGCATGAAATGTACCGTACCTTTAACTGCGGCGTAGGGATGATTATCGCCCTGCCGGCAGCGGAAGCGGACAAAGCGATTGCCCTGCTGAATGACAAAGGTGAAAACGCGTGGAAAATCGGGTATATCAAAGCCTCCGATTCCGAACAGCGTGTGGTCATTGCATGAAAAACATCGTGGTGCTGATTTCCGGTAGCGGCAGCAATTTGCAGGCGATCATCGACGCCTGCGGCCGGAAACAGATAAACGGCACCCTGCGTGCGGTATTCAGTAACAAGGCTGATGCGTTCGGCCTTGAGCGCGCGCGCCTGGCCGGCATCCCGGCCCATGCGCTGGCGCAAAGTCAGTTTGCCGACCGGGAAGCGTTCGATCGTCAGCTGATGCATGAAATCGACGCCTACGCCCCGGATCTGGTGGTGCTGGCAGGCTATATGCGTATCCTTAGCCCGGCGTTCGTCAGCCACTATCAGGGACGTCTGCTGAACATCCATCCCTCGCTACTGCCGAAGTATCCTGGCCTGCATACTCATCGTCAGGTGCTGGAGAACGGTGACGAGGAGCACGGTACCTCGGTGCACTTCGTCACCGATGAGCTGGACGGTGGGCCGGTTATCCTGCAGGCCAAGGTGCCGGTCTTCGCTGGCGACAGCGAGGAAGAAATCACGGCGCGGGTTCAGGCCCAGGAACATGCCATTTATCCGCTGGTCATCAGCTGGTTCGTCGATGGACGTCTGCGCATGGCAGGCAACCACGCCTGGCTGGATGAGCGACAGCTTCCCCCGCAGGGCTATGCCGCCGACGAATGAACAACCAGCCCCGCATGAGCGCATCGCGGGGCTTTTTTTTAATTAAAAGTGTTTACTAATCAAACATCTCACAGAAATAATTCTTCTTACTGTCATATTGTTGTGACACAGTAAATCGCTACGCAGAAAAATTCGTCATAATAGTCTACGTCCTGTGAGTAAAACGGAGTGTGAGCGGTAATGGGCCAGGAAAAGCTATACATCGAAAAAGAACTCAGCTGGTTGTCTTTTAACGAACGCGTGCTGCAGGAAGCGGCGGACAAGAGTAACCCGCTGATTGAGCGCATGCGCTTCTTAGGGATTTACTCCAACAACCTGGATGAGTTTTACAAAGTGCGCTTCGCTGAGCTGAAGCGCCGGATTATTATCAGTGAAGAACAAGGCAGTACCGCCCATTCTCGCCACCTGTTAGGCAAAATTCAGGCCCGCGTTCTGAAGGCCGATCAGGAATTCGATAGTCTGTATAATGAACTGTTGCTGGAGATGGCGCGTAACCAGATCTTCCTGATCAACGAGCGCCAGCTGTCCGTCAATCAGCAGGCCTGGCTGCGCAACTACTTCAAGCAGTATTTACGCCAGCATATCTCGCCGATCCTGATCAACCGCGAAACGGACCTCGTGCAGTTCCTGAAAGATGATTACACCTATCTGGCGGTGGAGATTATCCGCGGGGAAAACATCAACTATGCTCTGCTGGAAATACCGTCGGATAAAGTGCCGCGCTTCGTGAACCTGCCGCCGGAAGCGCCGCGTCGCCGCAAGCCAATGATCCTCCTGGATAACATCCTGCGCTATTGCCTGGACGATATTTTTAAAGGCTTCTTTGATTACGATGCGCTGAACGCCTACTCGATGAAGATGACCCGTGACGCCGAGTACGATCTGGTGCATGAGATGGAGTCGAGCCTGATGGAGCTGATGTCCTCCAGCCTCAAGCAGCGCCTGACCGCCGAGCCGGTTCGCTTCGTCTACCAGCGCGATATGCCGGATGCGATGGTCGAAATGCTGCGCGATAAGCTTTCCATTTCCAACTACGACTCAATGCTGCCGGGCGGCCGCTATCACAACTTTAAAGACTTTATCGGCTTCCCGAACGTCGGTAAGGCCAATCTGGTCAATAAACCCATGCCGCGCCTGCGTCATCTGTGGTTTGATAAATTCCGCAACGGCTTCGACGCCATTCGCGAACGCGACGTGCTGCTCTACTATCCCTATCACACCTTTGAGCACGTGCTGGAGCTGCTGCGTCAGGCCTCCTTCGACCCCAGCGTATTGGCGATCAAAATCAACATTTACCGCGTGGCCAAGGATTCGCGCATTATTGACGCGATGATCCACGCCGCCCACAACGGTAAGAAAGTCACCGTAGTGGTGGAGCTGCAGGCGCGCTTCGATGAAGAGGCTAACATTCACTGGGCGAAACGCCTGACGGAAGCGGGAGTCCACGTTATCTTCTCTGCGCCAGGTCTGAAGATCCACGCCAAGCTGTTCCTTATCTCGCGTAAAGAAGGCGATGAGGTGGTGCGCTACGCCCACATCGGCACCGGTAACTTTAACGAGAAGACGGCGCGGATCTACACCGACTATTCGCTGTTAACCGCCGATGCGCGCATTACCAATGAAGTCCGCCGGGTGTTTAACTTTATCGAGAACCCCTATCGTCCGGTTAGCTTCGACTACCTGTTGGTGTCGCCGCAGAACTCGCGTCGTCTGCTGTATGAGATGATCGATCGCGAGATCGCCAATGCGCAAAACGGGCAACCGTCCGGGATTACGCTGAAGCTGAACAACCTGGTGGATAAAGGTCTGGTGGACCGACTGTATGCCGCCTCCAGCTCCGGCGTGCCGGTTAATCTGCTGATCCGCGGCATGTGCTCGCTGATCCCGGGTCTGGAAGGTATCAGCGAAAATATCCGCGTCATCAGTATTGTGGACCGTTTCCTCGAGCACGACCGGGTCTACTGTTTTGAAAACGGTGGCGATAAACAGGTCTGGCTCTCCTCTGCCGACTGGATGACGCGTAACATCGATTATCGCATCGAAGTTGCCGCTCCGCTGCTCGATCCGCGTCTGAAGCAGCGGGTGCTGGATATTTTTGATATCCTGTTCAACGATACGGTAAAAGCGCGCTATCTTGATAAAGAACTGAGTAACCGCTATGTGCCGCGCGGCAATCGCCGTAAAGTGCGCGCGCAAATGGCGATTTACGATTATCTCAAATCACTCGAACAACCCGACTAACCTATGCCAATAAACGATAACACCCCTCGGCCGCAGGAGTTCGCTGCGGTTGACCTTGGTTCGAACAGTTTTCATATGGTGATCGCCCGTGTCGTCGACGGCGCCATGCAGATCATCGGACGCCTGAAACAGCGCGTACATCTGGCCGATGGCCTTGATGAAAACTCGGTGTTGAGCGAAGAAGCCATGACCCGTGGGCTGAACTGCCTGTCGCTTTTTGCCGAACGCCTGCAGGGGTTCTCCCCCTCCAGCGTCTGTATCGTCGGGACGCATACGCTGCGTCAGGCGACCAACGCGGCGGAGTTTCTTAAACGCGCGGAAAAAGTGATCCCCTACCCGATCGAGATCATCTCCGGTAATGAAGAAGCGCGCCTGATTTTTATGGGCGTTGAGCACACGCAGCCGGAGCGCGGCCGCAAGCTGGTGATTGATATCGGCGGCGGTTCAACCGAGCTGGTCATTGGCGAAGATTTTGAGCCCCGCCTGGTGGAAAGCCGCCGCATGGGCTGCGTGAGCTTCTCGCAGGCCTATTTCCCTGGCGGCGTTATCAATAAAGAGAACTTCCAGCGCGCGCGCCTGGCGGCGGTGCAGAAACTGGAGACGCTGGCCTGGCAGTTCCGTATTCAGGGATGGACCGTAGCGCTGGGCGCCTCCGGCACCATTAAAGCCGCCCAGGAAGTGCTGGTGGCGATGGGCGAGAAGGACGGATTTATTACGCCGGAGCGCCTCGAGATGCTGGTAAATGAGCTGTTGAAGCATAAAAACTTCGACGCGCTCAGTCTGCCCGGTCTCTCAGAAGACCGTAAAGCGGTCTTTGCGCCTGGGCTGGCGATCCTCTGCGGTGTGTTTGACGCGCTGGCCATCAAAGAACTTCGTCTGTCCGATGGCGCGCTGCGCGAAGGTGTCCTGTACGAGATGGAAGGCCGCTTCCGCCACCAGGATATTCGTAGCCGCACGGCACAGAGTCTGGCAAATCAGTACAACATCGATCGCGAACAGGCGCGCCGGGTACTGGAAACTACCACCCAGATGCTGGAGCAGTGGCAGGAGCAGAATCCCAAGCTGGCCAATCCGCACCTCGCGGCGCTGTTGAAATGGGCGGTGATGCTCCATGAGGTAGGGCTGAATATCAACCACAGCGGCATGCATCGTCACTCGGCCTACATTCTCCAAAATAGCGACCTGCCGGGCTTCAATCAGGAGCAGCAGATGCTGATGGCCACCCTCGTACGCTATCATCGCAAAGCGATCAAGCTCGACGATCTGCCGCGCTTTACGCTATTCAGGAAAAAGCAGTTTCTGCCGCTAATTCAGCTACTGCGCCTGGGCGTACTGCTGAATAACCAGCGTCAGGCTACCACTACGCCGCCGACGCTGCGCCTGCAGACGGAAGCTCACCACTGGACGCTGACGTTTCCGCACAACTGGTTTAGCCAGAATGCGCTGGTGCTGCTGGATCTGGAAAAAGAGCAACAGTACTGGGAAGGCGTGCCGGAATGGATGCTGAAGATTGCTGAAGAAGAGCCAGACGCCTGATCGTATCTTTGGCTATCAACCGAGCCGGGCGCTTACGCCCGGCTTTTTGCTGTTCAGCCGGTCATCTCCTCCGCCAACTGCGTCAGAGGTACCGGTACCCCGATATCATAGCCCTGCATATAATCGATCCCCAGCGTGATGACCGCCTGACGTATTTCCGGCGACTCCACATATTCGGCCACCACCTGCATGTTCTTCATACGCGCCAGACGACAAATAGAGTCCACGACCTGGTAATCAAGACTGCTGGCAAGCAGATTGCGAATAAAACTGCCGTCGATTTTAAGAATGTCGACGTTCATTGTTTTTAACCGGGCGTAGCTGGCGTAGCCGGTACCAAAATCATCGATCGCCATCCGGCAGCCCAGCGCCCGCAGATGCTCTAAAGTCTGGCAGACCAGCTCGGGATTGCTGAGCGCGTAGTTCTCGGTCAGCTCGAAAATAATCTGCCATGGCTCAATGTTGTAGGCCTGCAGCAGCGCTTCGACCTCCTGAGGAAACTGGCTGCGGCTCAGCGACACCGGAGAAAGATTGATCGCCAGCCGCAGACCGGGCAGCGCCCGCCGGTTGGCGTCCATAAAGGCCAGCGTATGCTCAATAACCCACTGATCCACCCGCGTGGACAGCCCAAACTCGTGCGCCACCGGCAAGAACTCGTTTGGCCCCGTTAGCTCACCCGACTCCCCTTCCATCCTCACCAGCACTTCATGATAGCGATCGCCGCGAATGCCCTGGATAGGCTGCGCCATCAGGACAAAATGGTCATGTTCCAGCGCTTTGAGAATGCGGTTCATCATCACGACTTTATCTTTCAGATCCTGCTGAACATGGCCCGCGCCGCGGCGCTGTAAATTTTCCGGATGGCCGCTGGCTAACGACATGTCGGCAATGGTGTTCAACTCGCCAAGCAGTAAATACAGATGCTTGACCGGCGAGCGAACGCTGCAATAGCTCATGCCGATCCGCGGCTGCAGGGGGACCCCGTCCCAGTGGAAACGGAACTGTCGCAGGGAGCGGTCAATTAAGTGAATGCGCGCCTGGTGCCCTTCGCTATTGAGACGGAACACTAAATCGTGACCGGCAAGATGATATACCGCTTCGTTGGGCTGCAGCAGCGTTCTCAGGTGGTTCGCCAGCATTTGCTTATACTGGATTCGCAAAAGTACCCCATAGTGGCGCCCCAGCAGTTCAAGCTCAGGAATGCGCAGAAAACAGAGCGTCGACCAGCTCGTGCCGTTGAGCGCCCGGCTCAGCGCCCGCAAGTTCGGCATATGAACCACCGGGTCGAGGAAGGCCATCTGCCGGACGCGAGCGTAGATCAGCCGCTGCTGTGTCGCCAGCATCGCCGTATAGGCGACAATAAACGAGAATACCAGATAGCTTGATGACGTGATCGCCAACTGGGTGTTATAGCTTGGGTAAATTGGTAAGTAACGGTAATGAAAATGGATCACGGCAATCAGCACCGGCGTCCAGATCAGTGAGATAAAGCGATAGCCAAAACGCATGGCACCCCAGAGCATCACCGGCATCAGCAATGACAACGTATAATTCGTACTAAATATGGTGCTGCTATCATTAAGCGGCATCAATAATAGCCACAGTAGCAGAATTAATACCGTCGCCCAGCAAATAATTTCAATTTTTTTTATTTTTGGATCAATTTGTAAGCGAACCTGAGAAATAAAGCCGCGTAAATGAAAAGGATTACGAATGACCCGTAACACAAAATAACACAGCGGCATGCCGGTCAGGCACCCTACCATTAGCGCCTGAAAGGTGATTAATGAACGTAAACTAAATGGCGTAACGCCGGTCATTTCCGTTGTGCGCGGATGGAGTCCAAGATATTCGGCAATCTGTGACAAAATCAGAAAAATGACCGAGGGGAGCAGCATTTGCCAGAACAGACGATGCGGCATCAGTCGGACGTTGCCGTGTGAGACCTGCTGACGCTGGGGGACAAAAATGCGGTAGCCGCCCCAGCAGAGCACGCAGGGGATAAGGAAATGGAACAGTACACCGATGGATTGCTCAAGCATCATGCCGTGGGCCAGAGTTAACAGCAGGCCAATAATAATGCCAGGGATCGCCGCCCAACCAAAAAACATCATCAGGCTGAGCACCAGCGCCAGGGGAAGATAATACAAAAATACCATATGACCATTGAGCATGGTGTAGGTATTCGCCCATCTGGCGACCGGTAATAACAGCGCAGGCAGAACGAGCGGTAAAGCCCACCACTTGTCGCGATATTGTTGATAGTATTTTAATAAATTCATAGGTGCTCTACAGAGTGCCTCTGCTCCCGCGAGGCATATTCAGGCAGGCATCCAACCACCCATGCTGACCGCGTAAATAATAACGACACGGTAACGTCCGCTGATTTTAGTGGCCAAGAGAAGGAGACTATTGATATAAATCAACAAATGCTGACACCAACATTAATAAATCTTATTTTTCCCGACATTTCACGGCTAATAAAGTGAGCATGTAAATACGACGATTATCTTATATAACATTAATTAATGTTTTCACTGCCGCACTTTTACATCTGCATCAATTGACCCCATCTCGTTCCTGTGCCTTAATACCCCCATCGCCCATCTTCGGGTATACTTCAAGGATCCTTTTGTGAGTCAGGCACCCAGTATGCGTAAACGACATCGATTTAACCGTCGCATGACCCGTATCGTACTGCTTATCAGCTTTCTCTTCTTCTTTGGACGCTTTGTCTACTCCTCCATCGGCGCCTGGTACCATCATCAGGATAAAAAAGCGTCGCAGGAGTCATCGCTCACCGTCGAGCCCTCCCCCCGCGAGTAATCCTTTGATTCTAATACTGCAAGCGCCACACTCCGCAGGCAGAGCCGCTCGCTGCTGAAGTACTGTCTTTGATGCGGTAATTTTGCCGTCGGCGATTTATAAGCGCACGGTATGCAGCAGGCGCAGCATTTCAGCGATACCTTTTGTCACAATTTTGTCCTGACGCATGACTACCGCCAGCTGTCGGTATAGCCGCGGCGCCAGCGAGTGTACGCGTAATCCGTCGCGATCCTCCACCCGCTCCACCGCCATGCGGGGCACGATGCTGTAGCCCAGCCCTGCCCGCACCATGCGCTTAATCGCCTCGATGCTCCCCAACTGCATTACCGGCGACACCGCCAGTCCCGCCGAGCGGAACCAGCGGTCAATCAGATCCCGCGTGCCGCTACCCGCCTCGAAGGCAATGAGCGGCTGCGCCTGCAGCTCGGCGGGAGTATAAACCGCCGGCATCTCCGTCTCGCGGCTGGCATAGATGGTCACGAACTCCTCATCTAACATCGCAGTCACCGCCAGACTGCGCCCCTGCACGGGCAGCGTGACCAGCCCGAGATCGAGCCGGTTTTCTTCCACCGCGCGGACGATATCCAGCGTGTTGCCGGTGGTCACCCCCACCGTCAGCAGCGGGTGCTGCTGACGAAGATGCTGCAGCAGCGGTGGAAGAAGATGAATGCAGGCCGTCGCGCCAGTCCCCAGCGTCAACGATCCATTAACCTCCTGACTGAATGCGCTGACCGACTGCACCGCGCTATTCACCGCCCGATCGATCTGCTCGCTGTGGGCCAGCAATGCCATTCCCGCCGCCGTCGCCTTGATCCCACGTCCGGTTCGCTCCAGCAGCCTGGTCTGTAAAAACTGCTCCAGCTGACGTACCTGCAGGCTGACGGCAGGTTGGGAGATCCCCAGCGCGTCGGCGGCGGCAGAAAAGCTGCCGCGCTGTACGACCAGCCGGAAGGTCGCCAGATTTCCCAGGTTCAGTGTTGTCATAAAAGTTTCTCTTATACCGCGCATAAGGTAGCCGCTCTGCCAGAACAATAGCCTGCCGGGTATGCTCAGGACAACTGTCTTAACGGAATGAAAAACCATGGAAATAAACGCTATTCCCCGACGCCTTGCCTTCACCGCGGGCGGTCAGCAACTCATCAACTGGGGGATCTCTTTTTATATGCCCGGCACCTTTGCCGGGGCTATCGCCGCCGACAAAGGATGGTCCTTGCCGCAGATCTATCTCGGCCTGACGCTTGCGATGCTGATGATGGCCGCTGTCTCCCCGTTCGTTGCCAGGCTGCTGGCTCGCTTTGGCGGAAGGCTGGTGGTCACCAGCGGTACCTTACTGATAGCCGCCAGCTGCGCCATGATGGCCTGGCGCCCTTCGCTGGCCGGCTGGTACGGCGCCTGGCTGCTGACCGGCATCGGCATGCGGCTCTCACTGTATGATGCGCTGTTCGCCGCAGTGGTGAATCTGTACGGTCAGCAGGCGCGGAAAACTATCTCTCATATCACTCTCGCTGGCGGTCTGGCCTCTGCCCTCTTCTGGCCGCTGGGCGAGGCGTTATTAACCATCATGCCCTGGCAGAATGCCCTGCGGATCTATGCGCTGTTTGGCCTGCTGAGCGCATGGCTGAGTTATCAACTGCCTCGCCAGCGGCTCAGTTCAGCGGCGAAATCACCAGCCTCGCCAGCGACAGCAGAGGGCGACCGGCGTAACGGGGCGCGTTACGCGATCTTTATTGCGCTGATCACCTTCATCTCTAACGGTACCTCTACCCATCTGCCGGAGTTTATCAGCCACTTTGGTCTGCCGGTTGCCGTCGGTATGCTGTGGGGATTCGGCCAGACCGGCGCCCGGCTGGGGGAAGTGCTGGCCGGTCCCCGGGTCACCTCACTCACGCTAACGCGTTTTACTGCGCTCGCCATGCCGCTCTGTTTTCTCCTTGGATTGAGCAGCACGACCTTTGCCGGATGCGCAGCCGGGTTTGTGCTGGGCTATGGCGCGATTAACGGGCTGGTGACGATTGTCAAAGCGACGCTGCCGCTGGCGCTGTTTAGCGCAGAAAGCTACGCCAGCCGCACGGGTCTCCTGCTGATCCCCGGGCAACTGATGGCAGCTGTTTCACCCTTTGCCTACGCATGGCTGAACCACCGGCTGGGCATTATCGGCGGAATGTGGGTGTCCACCGGGTTAACGTTGATCGTTGCCGGACTGGCGCTGGCGATGGTGCGCGAGGCGGGTAAGGCGCAGGATGAACGTAATGTAGAATATCCGGCAGCGGCCGTTGACCAACCGATAGCCAAAAACAACCTTGCTGAAGAGTAAACGTGGATCACTACGCCCTTGATAATTTACGCCTGCCCTTATAGCCATATGGCAGGCATTATTCATACTATAAATTTTTAATGAAAATACATTCACCAAATCAATGATGAAATTTTTAAGAGAATAGCAGGGCATGCTGTCACCTGCGAAAAATAACGATACCGCCTGTATTTTTCGCTTGCATAATGATCCAAAAAATAAAGCCAGTCGCCATCGGTAACATTAGCCACACCTCCGGTAACACAATTAGCTTTACTATCTTCCTCATCGAAACCGTTCGAGCATAGCAAAGAATGAGCGCTAATTTTAATACCGTAGCAAAACCCGGCGGCAATCGATGCAATCTGGCCTGTCGGTATTGCTTTTATCTGGAAAACGAGGTTCCGCGTCCAGGGTATGCCACCATGGACGACCTCACGCTGGAAGCGTACATTCACAACACCATTTCATCGACCCCCTCGCAAAACGTCGAGTTTTGCTGGCAGGGCGGTGAGCCTACCTTATGCGGGCTGGATTTTTTTGCAAAGGTGGTCGAGCTCCAGCAGCGTTACCGTGGTAACAAAATCATCGCCAACAGCCTGCAAACCAACGGCATCTTGCTGAACGATAAATGGGCTCGTTTTTTGCGTCGTCATGGATTTCTGGTCGGATTATCCATTGATGGCCCTGCGTCACTCCACGACACCTGGCGTACGACGGGCTGCGGAAAACCCACCTGGGAAAAAGTTGTGCAGGCCATACGCTGCCTGCAGCAGCATGACGTTCCGGTAAATGCCATGGTGGTGGTCAGCCGCCAGTCTGCAAGCCAGGGGAAAAGTCTCTATCGCTGCCTGAGCCGCGAGCTAAACCTTCACCATCTCCAGTTTATTCCTCTCGTTGACTCCCCTGCTCCCTGGTCAGTTACCCCTGAGGGCTGGGGCAAATTTTTGTGCAGTGTTTTCGACGACTGGCTGGAAAACGATGTTGGCAGGGTGTTTATCCAGTACTTTGATAATCTGCTCGGCGTATGGGCCGGCCAGCCCGCCACGCTCTGCACCATGCAGCCTGTCTGTGGGCAGAGTTTACTGGTGGAGCAAAACGGCGATGTCTACAGCTGCGATCACTTTGTCTCAGCGGAATATAAGCTGGGTAATCTGAAGCAAGATGCTATGGCAGCGATGGCGAGCTCGCCATTTCAGCAACAGTTCGGGAAGCAAAAGGGCCAACTCTCTGCCCGCTGTCAGAGCTGCCACTGGCGCTTTGCCTGCCATGGGGGATGCCCTAAACACCGTTTTACCATCCATGACGACGAAGCACAGAATTACCTGTGCAGCGGCTATTTAACTTTTTTCGGCCATATCACGCCCTATATGAACGTCATGCGAAGGCTTTTATTAAATTGCCAGCCGCCCGCGCTCATTATGAGTCTTATCCCGGAGATTCGGCAAAATATATTACAATTAACGGAGTCTGAAGATGAAAGAACCAAATAAAATAGATGGAAATCGCCGCGATCTCCTCAAAGGTCTGGGGATTGCCGCTGTCGTGAGCCTGTTACCAGAGACGGGAAACGCCGCGCAAAATAATGCCGCCCCGAAAGCGGCATGGGATATTCCTTTCACCGGCGAAATCCCTGACACACTGCCCGAAGGCTACAATATTTTACTCATAACCTGCGATCAGGAACGTTATTTCGAGCGGTATCCCTTTCCGGTGCCGGGCCGGGAACGCCTGATGAAAACGGGTATCACTTTTACCAATCATCAGAACACGGCCAACGTTTGTACGCCATCGCGCTCTGTCATGTACACCGGGCTCCATATGCCGCACACCCGGATGTTTGATAATCTTGGCTTCCCCTGGATGAATTACGATCTGGACCCGGAATTACGTACCGTGGGCCATATGATGCGTGAACTGGGTTATTACACGGCGTATAAAGGTAAATGGCATCTTACCCGGGAGATCGATCAGCCGGTCGCTGGTAAATCGGTAGAAGAAATGGACCTGGGCGAGATCCCGACGCCGCGACTGCATGAAATTATGGAAAAGTATGGTTTCTCTGATTATCACGGCATTGGCGATGTCATCGGGAAAAGTAAGGGCGGCTATTTCTTTGATTCAGTCACCACGGGGCAGACCATTAGTTGGCTACGTAACACCGGCCGCCCGCTGAATGATGAAAATAAGCCCTGGTTCGCGGCAGTAAACCTGGTTAACCCCCACGATGTCATGTTTATCGACACCGATGAGCATGGTGAGCAGGTGCAGTGGAAAGGGCCAATGGATAAAGAAAACCACACCCTGCTGCCAACCCAACCCCCGCACAACCAAATCTATCAGCAAAGCTGGCCAGACTATCCGCTGCCTGCAAACCGCCATCAGTCGCTCGATGAGCCTGGCAGACCTGCCGCCCATAAAGAGTACCAGAATGCCAGGGCGGTGATGGAGGGACAGTTCCCCGATGAAGACCGGCGCTGGCGCAAATTACTGGATTATTATTTCAACTGTATTCGCGATAATGACCAGCATCTTGAGGCGATTCTCAATGAGCTGGATAACCTGCAGCTGACGCAAAATACGATTATCGTCTTTACCGCCGACCATGGGGAACTCGGTGGCTCCCACCAGATGCATGGTAAAGGTTCCTCGGTGTACAAAGAGCAGATCCATATGCCGATGATCATTCGCCATCCGGCGTATCCGGGAAATATCCGCTGCAACAGTTTGACCAATCATCTGGATTTAGTACCGACCCTGATTGGTCTGACTGGACGCGATCGGTCGCTGCGAGAGAAAGTCCTGGAGGACAGAAAAGGCCGGGATATGAGCCCATTACTGGCGCATCCTGAGCAAGCGGGCTTAAATGCGCTGCGTCCGGGTTCGCTTTATTGTTACGGCATGATCCTGTATATGGATGCGCAATACACGGCAAAATTCAGAAAGCTGGCTGGAGAAAAACTCCCGCACGATCAATTTAAAAAATCAATCGCGTCACTCCATCCTGATTTTTCCCATCGCTCAGGGATCCGTATGATCAACGATGGACACTATAAATTTGCCCGCTACTTTTCGCTCAAGCAGCATCATATTCCTGCTACCCTGGCCGAACTGCTGGAGAATAATGATGTTGAACTTTTCGATCTGGTTAACGACCCCGAAGAAAATCATAACCTCGCCCGGGAGCCAGAGAAATACCGGGATCTGTTAATAACAATGAACGATAAACTCAATCAGCTCACTGCCGCTGAGATTGGCGAAGATGATGGCAGCTATATGCCCCCGTTTGAAGGAAGCCAGTGGGATCTGACGGCGGCCCAGATGCATCAATATATGCGCGATTAGCGCTTGCCGTCAGGTGGGAGACCTTAATGTAGCAGCTATAAAAAAACCCTCTGTAAACACAGAGGGTTTCGTTTTACTCAGCTAACGCCGGGGATTATTCCCACTCAATCGTTGCTGGCGGCTTGCCGCTGATGTCATACACCACGCGGGAGATACCGTTCACTTCATTGATGATACGGTTGGAGACGCGGCCGAGGAAATCATACGGCAGGTGCGCCCAGTGCGCGGTCATAAAGTCGATGGTTTCCACCGCACGCAGGGAAACCACCCAGTCGTATTTACGGCCATCGCCCATCACGCCGACGGAACGAACCGGCAGGAACACGGTGAACGCCTGGCTGACTTTGTTATACAGGTCAGCTTTGTGCAGCTCTTCGATGAAGATAGCGTCCGCACGACGCAGCAGGTCGCAGTACTCTTTCTTCACTTCGCCCAGCACGCGCACGCCAAGGCCGGGGCCCGGGAACGGGTGACGGTAGAGCATGTCGTACGGCAGGCCCAGTTCCAGGCCGATCTTACGCACTTCGTCTTTGAACAGCTCACGCAGCGGCTCAACCAGGCCCATCTTCATCTCTTTCGGCAGGCCGCCCACGTTGTGGTGAGATTTGATGACGTGTGCTTTACCGGTGGCGGAAGCGGCAGACTCGATAACGTCAGGGTAGATAGTACCCTGCGCCAGCCATTTGACGTCGTCCAGCTTCAGCGCTTCTTCGTCGAACACTTCCACGAAAACGCGACCGATAATTTTACGCTTCGCTTCCGGATCGCTTTCACCCGCCAGCGCGTCGAGGAAACGCTGCTCGCCTTCAACGTGAACAATGTTCAGGCCAAAGTGGTCGCCGAACATCTCCATCACCTGCTGCGCTTCGTTCAGGCGCAGCAGACCGTTGTCCACGAATACACAGGTCAGGTTTTTGCCGATAGCGCGGTGCAGCAGCATCGCGGTCACCGAAGAGTCCACACCGCCGGAGAGGCCGAGGATCACTTTGTCGTCGCCAACCTGCTGACGGATACGCTCAACGGCGTCGTCAATGATTTTCGCCGGGGTCCACAGCGCTTCGCACTGGCAGATGTCGCGCACGAAGCGCTCCAGCATACGCATCCCCTGACGGGTGTGGGTCACTTCCGGGTGGAACTGCACGCCGTAGAAGCGTTTTTCTTCGTTGGCCATAATGGCGAACGGGCAGTTGTCGGTGCTGGCGACGGTTACGAAGTCCGCTGGGATGGCGGTCACTTTGTCGCCGTGGCTCATCCACACGTCCAGCAGCGGTTTGCCGTCTGCGGTCAGGGAATCTTCGATACCGCGCACCAGCGCGCTGTCGTTAACCACTTCAACCTGTGCGTAACCAAACTCACGCTCGTTAGAACCTTCTACATGGCCGCCCAGCTGCATCGCCATGGTCTGCATGCCGTAGCAGACGCCAAATACCGGCACGCCGGCTTCGAACACATACTGCGGCGCGCGCGGGCTGTTCTCTTCGGTGGTGCTTTCCGGGCCACCGGAAAGAATGATGCCGCTTGGATTAAATTCGCGGATCTGTGCTTCCGTGACATCCCATGCCCACAGCTCACAGTAGACGCCCAGCTCACGCACGCGACGCGCCACCAGCTGAGTATACTGAGACCCGAAGTCGAGGATGAGGATGCGATGTTTATGAATGTTTTCCGTCATTGACGCTAATTCCGAGGCAAGTGAAACAGAGTAAATAAATCGCCCGACGCAAGGTCGGGCGAAGAAATCAGGAGCCCAGACGGTAGTTCGGGGACTCTTTGGTGATGGTCACGTCGTGAACGTGGCTTTCCTGAATGCCCGCACCGCTGATGCGTACGAATTCAGCTTTGGTACGCAGCAGGTCAATGGTACCACAGCCGGTCAGACCCATACAGGAACGCAGACCGCCCATCTGCTGGTGAATGATCTCTTTCAGGCGGCCTTTATAGGCCACGCGGCCTTCGATACCTTCCGGCACCAGTTTGTCAGCGGCGTTATCGCTCTGGAAATAGCGATCAGAGGAGCCTTTGGACATCGCGCCAAGGGAGCCCATCCCGCGGTAGGATTTGTAAGAGCGACCCTGATAGAGTTCGATTTCACCCGGAGACTCTTCGGTACCCGCCAGCATGGAGCCAACCATCACCGCCGCCGCACCGGCGGCGATCGCTTTGGCGATATCGCCGGAGAAACGGATACCGCCGTCAGCGATAACCGGAATACCGGTCCCTTCCAGCGCTTCCACCGCGTCGGAAACAGCAGTGATCTGCGGCACACCCACGCCGGTGACGATACGGGTAGTACAGATGGAGCCCGGGCCGATGCCCACTTTCACCGCGCTGCAGCCGGCTTCCGCCAGCGCGCGTGCGCCTGCGCCAGTGGCGACGTTGCCGCCGATGATCTGCAGGTCAGGATATTTCGCGCGCGTTTCACGGATACGCTGCAGAACGCCTTCTGAGTGACCGTGCGAGGAGTCGATCAGCAGAACGTCAACGCCTGCCGCTACCAACGCGTCTACGCGCTCTTCGTTGCCGGCACCGGCGCCGACCGCCGCGCCTACGCGCAGACGGCCCTGCTCATCTTTACAGGCGTTCGGTTTACGTTCTGCTTTCTGGAAGTCTTTGACGGTGATCATGCCGCGCAGGTGGAAGCTCTCATCCACGACCAGCGCTTTCTCAACGCGTTTTTCGTGCATCTTAGCGAAGACCACTTCACGGCTTTCGCCTTCACGAACGGTGACCAGACGCTCTTTCGGCGTCATGTAGACGCTGACCGGCTGGTTCAGATCGGTGACGAAACGCACGTCGCGGCCGGTGATGATGCCGACCAGCTCGTTTTCTTCGGTAACCACCGGGTAGCCGGCGAAACCGTTGCGCTCGGTCAGCTCTTTCACTTCACGCAGAGTGGTCGTCGGCAGGACAGTCTGCGGGTCGGTGACCACGCCGGACTCATGTTTCTTCACGCGACGAACTTCTTCCGCCTGGCGCTCGATGGACATGTTTTTGTGAATAAAGCCGATGCCGCCTTCCTGTGCCAGGGCAATAGCCAGACGCGCTTCCGTTACGGTATCCATGGCTGCGGAGAGCATAGGAATATTCAGACGAATGGTTTTCGTCAGCTGAGTGCTGAGATCGGCAGTATTCGGCAGAACGGTAGAATGAGCGGGAACGAGGAGGACGTCGTCAAACGTCAGGGCTTCTTTAGCGATACGTAGCATGGGCAATATCTCGACCAGGGTGGATAAATATTGCCGTGGCATTATACAGAGCGTAACCGATTGCATCTACCCTTTTTTGCAAATAATACTTGCCATCCCCTCTGAGCGCGTTACTATCGACTGAATAACCTGCTGATTTAAAGTTTGATCTTGCTCACATGTTACCCTCTCAATCCCCCGCAATTTTTACCGTAAGCCGCCTCAATCAGACGGTGCGTCTGCTGCTTGAGCGCGAAATGGGCCAGGTTTGGATCAGCGGCGAGATCTCTAACTTCAGCCAGCCTTCTTCCGGCCACTGGTACTTCACCTTAAAAGACGATAACGCCCAGGTGCGCTGCGCGATGTTCCGCAACAGCAACCGCCGGGTGACGTTTCGCCCGCAGCACGGGCAGCAGGTGCTGGTTCGCGCCAACATTACGCTGTATGAGCCGCGCGGCGACTACCAGATTATCGTCGAAAGCATGCAGCCCGCCGGCGAAGGGTTGCTGCAGCAGAAGTATGAGCAGCTGAAAGCACAGTTAACGGCGGAAGGACTTTTCGAGCAAAAACATAAGCAGGCTCTCCCCTCGCCCGCCCACTGCGTCGGCGTCATCACTTCGAAAACCGGTGCCGCGCTGCACGATATTCTCCATGTCCTCAGGCGCCGCGATCCCGGGCTGCCGGTTATCATCTACCCAACCGCGGTCCAGGGTGACGACGCCCCCGGGCAGATTGTGCGCGCCATCGCGCTGGCCAACGCGCGCCAGGAATGTGACGTGCTGATTGTCGGGCGCGGCGGCGGCTCGCTGGAGGATCTGTGGAGTTTTAACGATGAGCGGGTGGCGCGGGCTATTTTCGCCAGCCAGATCCCTATCGTCAGCGCCGTCGGCCATGAAACCGACGTCACGATCGCTGATTTTGTTGCCGACCTGCGGGCACCGACTCCCTCAGCCGCCGCGGAAATCGTCAGCCGCAACCAGCAGGAGCTGCTGCGCCAGCTGCAGTCCGGACAGCAGCGGCTGGAAATGGCGATGGACTATTTCCTCGCCAGTCGCCAGCGCCGTTTTACCCAGCTGTTCCATCGCCTGCAGCAACAGCATCCACAGCTGCGCTTGGCCCGCCAGCAGACCGCCCTGGAACGCCTGCGCCAGCGGATGCGTATCGCCGTGGAGTCACAGCTTAAGCGCGCAGAACAGCGGCAAAAGCGCACCGTTCAGCGTCTGAATCACTACAACCCGCAGCCGCGGATCCACCGCGCGCAGTCGCGGATCCAGCAGCTGGAATACCGGCTGGCGGAAATTATGCGTGGCCGCCTCAGCGAGCGGCGTGAACGGTTTGGCAACGCGGTGACCCATCTGGAGGCGGTGAGCCCCTTAGCCACCCTGGCGCGGGGCTACAGCGTCACCTCGGTGAGCGACGGTACGGTGCTGAAGCAGACAAAACAGGTCAAAACCGGCGATCGGCTCACCACCCGCCTGAAAGACGGCTGGGTCGAAAGCGAAGTGAAGCAGATCGCGCCGGTGAAAAAAACGCGGGCCAGAAAGCCTTCGCCCACTAAACCAGCGGAATAAATTCCACCCGTTTTTTCGAGATCATGCCATGCCCATGCTGGCAAAAGTAATCCACCGCGCCGCACGCCTTCAGCACCTCCAGCGGCTGGTGGCATTCCGGGCAGCGGGCCTCAAGGGTAAATACCCTTTCGCACTGGGCGCAATGCGCGCTACTGCCTTTGACATCTAACGGCGCGTGGCACAGAGGGCAATCAAGTTCCATAACCATTCCTTTCAACGTTTATCTGCACCTATTTTATCATGTTCCGGGTTTAATGCGGGCCGCGTAATTGCTGCTGCAACCTGAGCAGCCATTCCACTTCCTCAAGCCTACGCTGCGTTAGCCCGGCCACGCTGTCCGGCGCCCGGATAAACAAATTATCCGCGCCGAGGATCTGCTCATCAAGACAGTGCGTATAGATCGCCCCGGGCCGGGTCCAGCGCTGCACCCGCTCGCCGTCCTGTAGCGTCACCACTTCGCCCTCAGGGGCGCGATCGAGGGTGATTATTCGCCCGTCCCGCAGTCCTATTCGCATTCCCTTTTGCCCGCCCGCGGGACCCGCGTATTTGTTGAGCCAGATATTGAGCGGGATAGTGCCCAGGGTTCCCTGCAGATGCGCCACCCCCTCGGCAGTGCTGGTATCCCCTGGAGCAATGTCATGGCCGAGGCGGTCTTTCGCCACCCGAAGGGAAAGGCTCAGCGCCGTATCGCTTCCGCTGGCGTGCAGGGTTTCGCGGAGCATCGCCAGGACATGGGTGCCGATATCGAGGATCACCCCATCAGGGTGACGCAGCTGCCGGGTATCCAGCTCCCCGGTGGCAAAATTGAGTGCGACCGGCTCACCAGCGCTGTTAAAGCCGCTTGGCTCCTGCAAAGAGCCTTCGAGCCAGACGATATCCTGCGCTGACAGGTGCGGCGGAGGCAAGCCGCTGGCCTCCCCTTCCGCCCGCCACAGCGGGCCAGGAGCGTTCAGCGCAACGCCTCGCGCCATCCAGTGGTCAAGAGCCAGCACCCGCGCGGCCTGCTCAGGCGGCGCCAGCAGCGCCCGCAGCCGGGCGGCCTGCTCAAGGTTGGCCACGATCGGCTTTTCCACCACGATGCGGGAAATGCCGCTGGCTAACGCCCTCTCCAGTACGGGCAGATGCTGAAGTGATGAGGTGGTAATGAAGAGCGTATCCAGGGGTTCGGCCAGCAGCGCCGACAGCGAACTACAGCGCTGGATCCCCGGCAGCGCTCTGCTGCAGTCCAGGTCATAGCCCTGGCAGCGGTCGATGACGTCCCCCAGGCGACGCAGCGCCGGTAAATAGGCGGTTTCCACCACCGCGCCGAGGCCGATAAAACCAATCTGCATAGTAAGTCCACCTTTGAGCCGCTCTGTTCCCGGCGAAGTATCGCGGGATTATGGCGGAAGGTTTTGACATTTACCGGCATGGCGGCCACAAAAAACCCGCCGAAGCGGGTTTAATGATTATTTGCTTTTCTTGATGTGAAAAACAAATACAACACCAATTATATTGATTAATATGGTTTTTATTTTAGTCATAAACTAATTGTGTACACCCTTGTGTACGTGATTTTGAATGGTGCTTCAACCTTCACGTAAAATACTATCCAGTTTCTGAGCATAGATCAGCAAATGCGTTGGAGACAAATGAGCGTACTTTTTAACCATCTCAATGCTTTCCCATCCTCCCATTTCCTGCAAGGCAGAAAGTGGAACGCCAGCTTGCACAAGCCAGCTTGCCCAAGTGTGCCGGAGGTCGTGAAAACGGAAATCCTTGATTCCCGCTTTTTTTAGCGCGGCGCGCCAGGCGTTATTGTCATCCACCCGCATTTTTCTAACCGCGGGCGTCAGCGTTCCATCCGGTCGATGTTTTGCCGAGGTGTGAACGAACACCCACTGGGAATGTTTTCCTACCTGCCTTTCAAGGATATCGCAAGCACTTTGATTTAAAGCCACGCCAATTGCTTGACCAGACTTAGACTCTTCAGATGGAATCCATGCGACCCGACGAGTAATATCAACCTGCTGCCACTTAAGATTAATGATATTTGAACGTCTAAGCCCCGTTGCAAGAGCAAATTCAACAACTGATTTTAATGGTTCACTACAAGCATTTATAAGTTTTTTGGCTTCGTAAGGTTTCAACCAACGTACGCGAGTATTCTTGACAGGATAAAGACGAATGTAAGGCATTTTTTCGAGCCACTTCCATTCAAGCCATGATTTGCGAAGTAGTGCCTTCATAAATGCAAGGTGCGTGTTCTTTGTCGCTATCGAGACGGCTTTTGGAACATACTTTGATGGGGCCAGCGCTGAGGGACTACAAGCCAGATACTTGGCTCTCCAGTTCTGTTCATACTTCTGATTAATCATTGAGTTAACAGCTTGGTAAATCATATCCACTGTTATTTCATCAAGGTATCTTGTCCCAAAGAATGCCTGCCAGAACTTAATTCTTTTTTTGTCATCACATAACGTTTTTTTACCGGATTTCTCTTTCAGCCAGCGTATGCATGCCTTTTCAAAAGTTACACGTGGTATGTATCCAAGCTTTGATGAGCGCCATGACTCGTACTTAACTTTGTCATACAACTCTGAAGCAAGTTTTTTATCGGTTGTCCCCATAGATTTGCGGACTCTCTTACCTTCGGAAATTTTATAGTCGGCGTACCAAATGTTGCCTCTTTGATAAATGCCCATATCCGCCTCGCGATGGTGTGCTGATCTCCTTCTGTAAGTTTGGTAAAAATTTCTCTATATACATGCAATATGTGTTGGTTCGGTTGGTTCAGTTGTCTCAAAACACAAAGGCCTTTGTTTTATTTGGATATTTATCAAAAAAGTGAACCAACACCACCGGATTTTGAACCAACATTTAGCGGGTTGAACCAACATTCACGGTGTTTCAAACAGCAAAATTACACGTTCAGCAGACCATTACCGTTACTGATTCTGCTTGCGCCACTCTTTTACCATATCCTTTGTGACCTCTTTCTTATAGCAGACAGGCGAATATCCTCCCGCTTTGCTCCAGGCGCTGCGGCGGCCGCATGAGCTTCCGTTCCGTGCCGTATTGAATGGGCAAGCGCAGGTACCTGGGTAGGATGCTATAGAGTCGTCGATAATTCTTTGCTTAACTTGGTCATCAGTTAACTGGTTCGATTTGGCGATGGCAATATCTGACACAAAGACGAAAGCAGCTGCAAGTACGGAAATAGTGACTAACTTGATGTTCATTTGGCTCTCTCCGGGCTTTAGATGAACATCCAAGGTATTCGTTGAAAAGTTAGCCAACATTGATCTTACGCAACTACAGGTGGCATCCTGCGAGAAAAGGTAGGTCAGGCTGGTGGCTGAATCTTAGTTAAAATCATCCATATTCAAATCACCATCTTTTTGTAGGCGTCTGCGGCTTCTATTGGGTTGAGCCCTGCTGCCCTAGCCTAAGCGTCACTGATGCTTTTGCCTGCAGTCTCCACGTTCATCCGGCTGGCGTACACTCCGCCAACCTCTTTGGCTGCCTGCTCCAGAATGTCGGCTGTCATTCCGTAGTTATTCATGCTTTCAGCGTTAACAGCCATTCTGTCGAGGACGCGCAGACGATAGGCCTTGTTGGCGATCGGAATGTCCGAGGTTTCTTTGAGAAAGCGCGCGCGGGTAGCGTTGAATATGTCTACCCATTTTTGAGCCAGCCCCTTACCGCTGACCTTCGTCGGATCATGTGATTCGACCTGCTGGCGGGTGATTTTAATACCAAATTTCTCCCTTACGGACTCCACGACCTGAGAAGGCGTTTCGTAGCACGCAATGGATTGAACAATAAATATTTTGCACTCAGCCTTTAATGTCGCCATATTCCCCATCCGTCCAGAACTGTCCAGAATTCTCACAACCACCAGCCAGCAAATCACTCATCTGGCAGGCAGACGCTTTTTAAGCCTTATCAGCTCCAGTCTGGCGCGGGCCAGGTCAGCCTTTGCTTTCATCAGCTCCAGCCTCATGATGCGGTCGGTATGCAGGCTCATCATCCCGTAGAGAAGCGTCATTTCCCGCCATGCCTCTGTTCCGTACTCCGGGTCGCTTTGTATGAGCAGGCCGAGGTGTTCAGCCAGCAAGAGGTTCCGCACCCTGTTCTTTACCAGCGGGGAGAGCTCATCTCCGCCTTCCAGTGGAAAAAATGCCCGCCGGCTACGTTCTCCATGCTTAACCGCGTTCGTGTTGCCATAGGGTGCGCCAGAGCCGGTACGCTTTCCGCCCCATCCGGATCTTGATTGTTGGTCAGGTTTTTTCATTTAACGCCTCTTGGCGGCATAAACGGTACATCCCGATACAAATTATTGCGCAATTGAACGCTGAAACCCTGGCATTTCTAAGCATTAAATCTGCGAATTGCGCACAAATATTGCGAATCATCACCATTAAAAACAAGTGCTGGTGCGGGTTACAGGCCTATTTGCGCGGTTATTTTTCAAACTGCGCAATTCGCACTTTTTTTGCGCACTACGTACCACTTTTGCGTACCTGCGTACCAGTCTGCGTACTTCTGGATGTACCCTGCTGGCGTTCTGTTAATGTATGATAGCACTATCCTACATTAAGGAATCTTCCAGCATGAGACTGACCAGCCGCAAAAAGACGATACTCAGCTACTTTGAGCCGGATAACCGGGAATGGGTGACGGTCGAGATCGGCGCACCTCCGCTCGATGTGTCCGGCGTAGCATACCTGCTACATGGTATGGGTCTCAAAGATAACCGGCACTGGCTCGAATCCACCAGGCGAACGCTTGAAGCAATGGTGAAAGACGGGTTGCTGGAAAGGTACCGTAGCCGTGAGGCGCGGAGTATCGTTCTGGGCGGCGAGACGACTGCTACAGTCGTCCGTTATGGCCTTCCGGGTACCGTTTCAGTGGTGCACGATAAAGATGGCGCTGGTGGGGCGATAGAAGGCGAATTTACGCGTGTGTTTTAGCGACGCGGATTATCCGGCTTCTTCCACTGGTAGGCTGGGGCCGTCATCCGCCGGCGGTGGCGCTCCTTCGCTGCGAGCGTACCGGCAACTCTACAACGTAGCTCCAGCATATCGGCGGCGCTCAATGCGAATCCCTGCTTAGTGACCATCTCAGCAATTGCCGACTCAATGACATCAGATTTAAGCATGTTAGCCACCTGTTTCTGGAAAGGGAGAATTTCGCCAAAACGTTACTATTTGATCCTATCAGTGGGCCGGCATTTGAGAAACGTCTGAACACCAACATTTGTAAACATTCTGCTCGTAGAGTCTCGGGTGAACAACCGGGAAAACGTCTATATTTTTCTCTATTCAGCTCCGTTCGTATCAGGACAGAACGTCGCAATTTGTCGCAATTACCCTGATGAAACTAAGTCAGCCCTCTAGCACCAAGAAATGTAAAGATTCGCCCACCAGCCAGACACGGAAAAACGTTAACATTTGCATACATTGGCAGGGCTAAAGCCATGTCCAGAACGATACCGACGTAGGCCTTCTGAAAACTATTTTTTCTGGCCATACGCTTACCTGAAATCAGTCACTGTTTAATTTTTGTTCAAAATCATTTCTCCGCATTTTGCGTGCGGAATAATTCTGACTAAAAGTCTCCTCCGGGGCCGCTGCCTGTCTGCGTTTGAGTGCGGAATTAAAACTTCAAAAAAATGCGGAGTTATCCATTTTCAATGAAAACTGCGATTTTATGCCCTTAGGCCGCATGAAATGCGGAGATAGTGAGTTGCCTTATGATTTCCATTATGTGGATAACTTAGTCCAGCCCCGTATCTACTGACCCTCTTAAAGAGGGTAGGCTATCCGACTCGCTCAGAGATACTCGGTTAACCTCGCGACTTTGAGTCACTAGCCTTACGCAAGCCAAATCCGGCTTACAGTCCAAAGCTGGACTTTGTTGATTTTCCTCATGATGGCTCTTTCCATCATCTTCACAGCTACCGACGGATTTCGTCGGAACCTCTAACCGTGTTTAACGTTGTTTTGTCCATATACAGATTGAGCTGGAGTTGCCCCCGCTAAATCGGACACGGTTAATTTATAGCTAGTAATGAGCTTCTGTATTCTCTCGGTGACTGCATTTTCAGTCCTTTATGGGGATGCCAGTTATTATAGTCTTCCATCCATTCTGTCAGTTTTTCCATTACGGTCACCGCATCCGGCAGGTCATTCACATACACGTAGTCACGCTTGAACGTTTTCACGAACGATTCAGCCATCCCATTGCTCTCCGGGCTACGCACTGGCGTCGTACACACGATGAACCCGAGTGAAGCAGCGAACGTCCTTGTCGCGTCCGCTACGTAGCAACTGCCGTTATCGGTCAGCCACTCAACGGCGTGTGGCAGGTAAAGCGTATTTCCAAAGCGCTTTTCTACACTCTCTGTCAGCAGATCCTGCACCATAACGCTGTTTATACCGCCTGCTGTGGCCGACCAACTGATGGCTTCACGATCACAGCAGTCAAGGCTGAACACCACCCGCACGACTTCCCGATTCCAGCAGCGGATTTCGAAGCCATCTGAGCACCAGCGCGTATCCGACTTAAGTGTCACGACGCTGCCGGTATGGCAGCGTTCTGGCTTTTTATGGCCAGATTTTGCCAGTAACAGGTTATTCGCCTGCATGATCCGATAAATACGTTTGGGGTTAACTCGCCAGTTATGTTCCTTCAGCGCACGATTGAGGTGCGCAGTCACGCGACGATAGCCGTTTGTTGCCCGCTCGCTGCATATCTGGCGGATAAGCGGTAACAGTCGGGCGTCATCGTCTTTGCTGTAGCGGGCTGACCGGTGCTGGCTTTTATCCAGTAACCGGTCATACAGATTCGAACGCGATACACAGAGCACTTCTGCTATTCGGATGAGGGGATATCGTCCGGTGGCAGCAATGGCATGCGCGATATCAACTTTTTTGCCTGGGCTATCTCAAGCGCGTCGCGAAGGATTTCGGCTTCCATCGTTTTGCGTCCTAGCATCTGTTCAAGCTGTTTGACTTTTTTCTCCAGCGCTTTGAGCTCGGAGACGCTGACCACCTCGTCGCCTGCGGCGATCGCAGACTTGCCACCCTCGTTCATGAGTCGTTTCCACTTAAAAAGAAGACTGGGAGTGATGCCATATTGCCGGGCAACGAGTGAGACGGTGTAGCCGGGCTGCATGGCGAGCGCTACAAAACGGGCTTTCTCTTCGGGAGTATAACGGCGGCGCTTTTGCTCGCCAGTGATCACTTCGATTCTTTGCACAGGACACTCCTTAAACATAGCTCTATGCCTATGTCTTACTGGTGAAGTGTCCGGTTTAAACGGGGGCTATTACATGAGCCCGGTGCACGCCATTGGCGGTTTTCGGAATAAACAATGGGTTGGCTATTCGCCGGGGTAGAGCTGGTGGTTGGGGTCAAGCCATACGACGTAGAACACATTGCCAATGAAAAAGCCGTGTATGCGGCCGTGCTCATTGCGAGATATGGCAAACTGATAAGGCGTATAGCTCTGGAACTGCTCGTTGAGGTGAGTAAAGCCGTCAGGCTCGGAGGTTGTTTTCCACTCGATACAGTGCGATTTGAGAGCCGCATTTCGGTTTGTCGTAAACTCAAGCGGCGTCAGAGTTGATATATCTTTAAGACGCTCCAGCACCTTGCAAAAGTAAGCAGTCGCCTGTCCCGCAAAACCGAACTTAGCATGTGCGGGATCAATGTACTGGAAAGAGAAACTGAGGGTTGTAGTGGTGGGGATGGGCGTTCCGGCAACGATTTGATTACCCGCTGCCGGTATCTTGCTTGCCTTGATTTTCCCTTTGCCCACGTTCAGGCATCCATCATGCCGCGGTAGAATTCAGCGGTTACGCCTTTGTCGATGTCATTCCGGCAAGGCGCATCTGATGGAATATCACCGCGAGCTATCAGCCAGGGTTTTTCCTGATGCGTCATCTGCTCCAGCTCATAAGCCGAGAATCCGCCGAATACATTATAAATTTCGTCCAGATGTTCAGAAACACCCTTAGGGAGATCCGGGCATGGTATTTCACGGGTGATCGGCTGCCATTTGTAATCGGCGAACCTGATATACAAATCTCTCGCTACCGGGCCGTGTACCCACGCCTCAAACCGATCAGCAATCAACTCTTCGCCATCGTTCAGAGCCATATACCAGGCATCAGCGTAAAACACCATTTTTTGCAGTTTCAGCGGCGTCATAACATCCCCGTGCTCCTGAGCAAAGCACAGCAGATAGTCCGCCACGCTATTTAGGGTTGTAACTGCCATGATCCAATCTCCTGCCGTTTATTATCGTCTGTTGCCATCTACTGCTGTTAATAGTCGCATATAACCCAGAATAATGCGCGCTGTAAAGTGCGGACTGATGACTGCTGGTGATAGCTCACAACTCATCGTGAGTTTGGTCGAAAACGATAGCCACCAGCTCTGGCTGAAATGACACTCAATCACATAAGTTCAAGCAAGCCAGTGAGCTCGGCGGGCGCGATCCAGTCCTAACGAATAGTTATAATCACGATTTATCAGCCAGTTGGGCGAGTTCCTGCGGTGCAGGTTTTCGAAAGAATCAGAGGGTTAGCCATTTATCGCGAATCGCGATAACCGACTCTATCAAAAGGTTACGACGTCCGTACGTTAAACGTACGCAGCTGATTGGCGTGTACGAACTGCGCAGGCGCAAAGTTGTGAGCCACTGCCGGTGGCGCGCAAACCTCGTTTTAACCTTACCAATTCTTACCAATGAAGGCGGTAGCGCATCCCTGCGCCTATCGCTGGTGGCCAGTATTGCCAGCCAGAGGAAAATAACTTACTGCGGCTCTCCTGTATTCCCACTGCCAGTCTCAACCCCTCCATGCGTGTGCGTCATCAGGCTCTTACCACCTGCTGTCACATCGTTGGTTACGGTAACAGGGCCGTGCATCGTCGCTGTGCCGCCGCTATCGCCCATGCCCTGCGACAGGTTGCCGTTAATCGTTACGTTGCCATTGAGAATGATTTCCGGGGCGTTAATAGTCGCGTTGCCGGCGGTGGTGGCAGTGATATCCCCGCCGGCGGACACCTCAATGAATGCGGTGCCGTCGTCGGTACGCAGCTGCGCGGCCGTAGTGCTGATGCCGCTGATTTTCTTCGCCTGCGACTGCGGGCCGGGGATAACAAACGCATCCGAGTAATCGTGCATTCTCCCCCTTGAGCCATTTTGCACCCCGCCATTCTGCCACCAGAAGTCGATACAGCGATCGGCGAATATCACCAGGCACTCATCGCCGGCACTAATGGGAAACGTTAGCGTACAGCCGCCACCGCGGGGAAAAATAACCGGCGCATCTAAAATAAGCGGGTAGAAAACATTGTCCTGTGCCAGCCGGTCAATGGATTTGCCTTCCGCTGACTCTGGCTTAGGGATATATATCGAGACTTCCACAACGCATGTAACGGTTTCCGGGTCAAAAGACTTAATAACCCCCGGCATTGACACACGAATTGATTGTTTCGCCCCCTTCAGGATGGAGTCATACACCTCGCGATCTTCAATTGGTCTTGCTGTGGCCATGCTTCCCCCTCAACTCTCAACACGTTTGCACATAAACGTACCAATAATCCGCGGCTGATCCATGCTACTGCGGATTAACTCAACATTTAGCCAACGCTTATTGCTGCCGTCAGGATGAACATATTCGAAGCCGTAGAAATTACCGTCTTTAGCAGATGTGAGGGTCATATCTATTTTGGCTCCACGCTCCCCCAGCGACGCTATTTTTTGTGAAGTTACATACTCGCCGTTTATCTTCGACATGGAGTTTTCGATTATCTCAAACCGAAAGGCTCCGCAATCATACCGATGCGTTAAGGGCGCTTTCGCGCTGCACGCCATTGAAGCAACCATGCCAATAATGAGAATTGCTTTTTTCATTAAGAATCCTGTTTGAGTAAGTAAGACGATGAGGGAACGTCAGCATTTCCTCGGGCTTCGCAAGCTAAATCCATGTACCAGTCCTGCCCGCGCGTATCGCCTCGATATGAGAGGTAGCGGACGATATAAACACCGTCTGTCGCAACACTCGCCGGATTCTCTCTCTGCGCCAGACCACTTGTGACAAGGTTGCCGTTAATTTCCTGTTCCGGCGCAATACCACCAGCCTGTAAAACCTGCTCATTGCTCAACTGTGCACGATACACTGACGCCTGATCCAACTGAATAAGCCCGTGTAACTGAATGAAGGAATTAATAAGACACGTAACATTCACCCCTCCGCCAATGGTCTGCTGCGGCATGCCCACCAGCCCGGTATCAGCGTTCAGGACGATTGCACGGTGTTTCGCCACATCCTGCTGAATGAAGTCAACCTTTCCAAAGCTGAATTGCCATGTCGCACGAAGGTCATCAGCCAGTCGGGAAAGATAGTTGTTCACAAGGCCGTGGTATGACGCAGCTCGCGGATAGACTGTACCAGGGAAAACCGGCTCAACCCCCTTACGGATACCGAACGGTTCAAGGTGCTTCATGAGCAAATTGTACTCATCGCTCAGCGTATAGCCGGCGGCCAGCGAGGTGCTGATCTGCGCTTCCATAAAGGCCTTGTCGCCGTCAAATGCCTGTATACGGACGTACCGATCGGTAATGTTGTCTTTGCCTTCCACAGTGAAAGCAATATCACCGCTGAAAATGACACCGTAATTTGAGCCATCAGGGCTATTTATGGTGTCATTTGTTACGTAGCGCACCTTCCCTACCTCGCTGGCGCTTACGGTATCAGAGGAAGCACTATCCAGCCCGTCATAACCCGCTATCAGGGTTATCTTGCTGTATTCACGGCGCATGATACGGTTCTGGGTTTCGGGGGCAAGGTTATAGATTTTGACCAGCGCCATAGCTGGCCATCGGTTATCGTTTCGCTCTACGCTAAAGGCAACTTTAAAGTCGCTAAGGCTGATACCCTCGCCGTTATCGTCGATGAGCTGTAGTTCAAAATGTCGGTTCCAGTTTCTTGGCATCGTTAATCCTCAGTTTTCGCGTACAGGTGGCTTTTAATGCCAAGATCAAACTGCGTTGGGTTTTCGCTGGCCGGGTCATCACAGACCACATAAAGCGAGAACCCGAGGCCGAGATAATGGTACTGCGCCAGCAGATTAGTGCCGGTGATCAGCGGAATACCGCCAATCATCAGCGTACCGGTACTGTCCATCAGGTCGAGGAACCAACATACCCCGCGCCAGACCACGCGCATTTGATAATCAACGCCAGCTAGGGTGATATTAAAACTCTGACTATCGGGCGCTAACGGAATTTCCGATACGGACATTTAACCTCCAAACACGCTGGAAAGAATGGACTCATTTTTCGGTACTGGCGTTTTAGTTCCGGTGTTAATTACGGCTGAGGTGTTTACGCCATATTTCATATCGGCTTTATCAGCCACCTTGATGCTTTTTGTCTGAGTGATAATGACTTCGCGAAGTGTCACTGTGGCCGATAATACATTTTCAGTAGTTCGGTCAGTGGTAACCTCCAGAGAGCGGATCAGCATATTTTTGTACAACCGCTTGCCCGTGGTGACGTCGAGCAACTGCTTACCTTGCTGCATATTCAGCAGCTCCGCATAAACCTCTTTCGGGCCCATGCTGTTGAGCGGCGTCGACAGTCCAATATTTCGGGTGTCGTAGAAATCCAGCAGTGAACCACCACCAGCAAAGCCAATTTCCATTACCACTTCAGAGGGTCGGCGATACGCATGATCAGCAATAAAACCAGCCCCAGCAGATGTGGGGCGTTCAACGGGATGCTCGGTAATCTCCAGCATGTCAGTGTGTTTTTCAGAAACAACAACGCTTGGCACCATTAACCCGATTCTGCGGCTATTTTGCTGAAACAGCGTTGAAAGAATATCCATCAGTTACTCCTCCCCAGATCCTGGGTTGCCCGATTGTTTACAGTGTTCTGCCTTTCAACCACCAGATTGGCCGCCTCTCGCGGATTATTGACGCCGTGAATATGGATATTGGTTTCCTGGTTCAGCGTTGCCCCGCTGCCCGGCATATTGCTGAGCACTTTCGGGATATATTGACGGGTCTCCCCGGGCATCAGCGCCATGCCGTACTTCTGCACATTACCGATGCCCCAGTTATAGGAGGCCAGAGTTTTATTCAGATCGCCGCCGTTCTTCTGCAGGAGCATCGAGAGATACCGCGCCGCCGCTTCCGCCGCTTTCATCGGGTTAAACACATCGTTGCCGCGCAGGCCCATATCGCGGGCAGTACCCGGCATAAACTGAAACATTCCCTGTGCGCCAGCGCCAGACACAGCAAACTGATTGCCGTTTGACTCAGCGAGAGCAACACTACGGAGCAGGCCCGCAGGGAGGTTATACAACGCCTCCAGTTTACCCATCATCGGAGCCATCCAACCCAGCAGCTGAGCGCCAGCTTTAGAGGCCTGAGGTCGTTTAACAGACTGCCCGTATTGAGTAGCTTCACCACCAAACCAGCCAGTAACGGCTTGACCAATACTGCGGGGGTCAAACCCGGTTTTATTCTGAATCCAGTCCGCAGCGCTATTGGCGCTGTCTGTCACCGCGTTTGATGGTGTCGGCTCGCCGCCCTGATTCAGCAGTTGTCTGGCGTAAGCTGCCGCGTCTGACCAGCGACCTTCATCAATCGCATTGAGAAGCTTGCCTATGGTATCCAGCATCTTGCTCAGCTCATTGAACTGCTTCTTCAGACTGTCGAATTCGAACTTAATCGACCATGTTTTAGGGTCGATACCGAAAAGTTTAATCAACTCGTCTTTAAGACGCTTCACACCAGTCCATAGTTTTTCAATGGCAGTCAGCGCAAAGTTTATCGCCGGCTCCCACTTATCCCAGTCAATGAGGCTTTTACCGCCTTCTTTCCACGTCTTGTAATCGTCATAGAGCAGCAGAAGCGCACCAGCAAGCGCCAGAACCCAGGTAATCGGAGAGGCGAGCATAGCGGCATTCAGCAATCGCCAGGCCACCAGCATTCCACCCAGCGTGCCGATGAGTTTCCTGGAGTCTTCATCAAGCCCTTTCCACCAGTCCCGGATATCACCCGCGGCCTGTATCAGACGATAGACCACCCGTCCGACGGCCTCCCCCATCCAAAGAATACCCTTCACCACTGCGTTAATGGTGCGCTCTATTTTCGGGAAGTTATCAAGGATCTGGCGGCGAAGGTTATCAATGGCACCGGCTAGACCACCAGCGAGGTTAGAGCCGATTTTGTCCCGCGCCATGCCGGCCATTTCGCCGAACGACCGCAACGAGGTCATAAAGCGGTTAGATGCCGCGGCGGCCTGATCAGGATTAAACCCGATAGCCTTTTTCATGGCGTTATACTGGCCCATGTACTCGCCAATGCCTCGACGCATAGCCAGCAGCGTGTTTTCATCCATGCCGAGCATCTGTGCGTACTGATTAGCGCGATAGTACGGCATGCTGCTGAGACGCTGGCCGACGCCGGTAAAGATCGTCGTCATGTCCCGCATGTTTCCGCTGGCATCGCGGGTCTGAACGCCAAGGCGATTCAGGAAACCCTCGGCTCCGGGGCTGGTACGGATGAACTGAGCCAGGCTTTCGAGAGAGCCGCGGGCGGCATCCACACTGCCGCCCATCTGGCTGACGGCAAAGCCGATCTGCTTGATGCCCTGCACCGTTGCGCCAGTGCGCTGAGAGGCCCAGTACAAGTTATCGAGACCGCTGGCGACTTTCGCGGTAAAGGCCACCACAGACGCAGCGGCCAGCTCTACTTTGGTGCCGAGCTCGATCGCCTTGAGTGTCGCGCCGGTAACGATGGCATCAAATTTTCTGGCGCCGGCGTCATCTACTTTGAAGCCCAGGCTAATTAAAAAGTCCTTCAGAGTTTCAGCATTCATACTTTCACTCCGTCGGAGAGAGACGCCAGCGCTTTATCCATCAGACCGCGTGCAATCTCATGGATAGTTGGCGCAACGCCGATACTGGATGTTTTGCGGTGCTGCTCCTGAATGTCACTCAGCGCCTTTATCTGCTCGTGACTGAGTAATACCGGTTTTACGTTTACGTTTTGTCTGGACATATGCCACCCCCTGATATTTATACAGTAATTATAATTGCATTAAGTGAAATGATCATCACTTATATTGCAAAATATGAAAGAGTAAATTCGATCGTTACCAGAAAGGGAATTGATTGATTAGTGAACAAAATGGAGGGTAGGTAAAGCTCATAGGAAAAACACGGTACCTGTGCCTATACATAGCCAGAACACACCGTTTCTGCCTATAAATAAGATATAGGCATTTTCATGGGCGGTATGATTCTACATGTAATGCGCAAACTGCCACGTAGCGATGGCCACCAGCATGAACAGAATGACGAGGGCAACGCCCAGCACCCTGCACTTCGTAAAGAATGCCACTCCTGCAGAGAGATTCATTAACAACAAGTTTGCCAACCAGACAGAACTCATTGATAAATAGCTGCAAAAAGAAAACCCGCCGAAACGGGTTTAAGTTAAGCTGTATTTGAAAAAGTTATTATGTATAAGCAAAGTCAAACATCACTATCCAGAATAATATCCTGTTCTATTATCGCAGCTTTGACCTTGTTACCAAGTTGTTGCTTCATTGAGTCGTAAATTGATGGATCGTCGCTAGGACTTTTAAAGGTCAAAACAAATGCCACATCTTGTTCATCTAACTCATGATGACTCGCATAATTAAATTGGAAAAGATCTCTTGTAAAAATACGCGCATAAAGCCTTACTTTGTTATTATCAACGGCAACCCCTTTAAAGCTTTTACCATGATGTCTAATCGGGCTCCATTTAGCTAATTCACTTCTGGAATCAATTTCCTTTTCGGTTGACTCTTTCATAGTACCAAGAAGATTTTTGGCCTTGCCTGCATTATTTACATGCTGTAGTGCACATTGTAATCTTGTTGAAAAATAGTTATCCCCTGCTAATTCAGAAACTACTGGCTTTAAGATGGCAGTAAGAATAATACTACCTTTAATCTTTCCATCTACAATCATTTCAGGAGGGATAGGAATATTATTCCAATAATATGCACTACCAGCTTTTAATTTAGAATTCCAAGCTAATGTCACAGTTCCATCTTCACACATCCATGGCATAGAACTCCCTTTCCTCCATGGAGACCCCCAACCTAGGCCAAGATCATGCTCAATACCTTCAGCTTTGTTTATCAGTAATGCCTTAACTAAATCTGGAGTTGGCTCTTTTAGATTTTTGAACGTGTGAGCCGCAATGCTTGATATCAAGGGCGCACTAAAGCTTGTACCTGTCTTAACATCTCCACCTAACATCCTCAATTTAGAAAACCAAGAAAGCTCAGGCTTCTTCATTCCACCAGGAGCAGGTCCACGCAAACTTTTTGGACAATGTGAAGAGATCTCACCTAAAATAGATGCTTTTCTACCTGATACAGTCAATGCCGCTTCACAATCAGCAGGAGGACATAAGGTAGTTGGGTTGTCAGAGTTAACATTACCAATTGAAATCACGGGTAATATATTAAATTCGCGAGCCAGAAGACTTATTTCATGTCCCAACCTACTAATTTCATCAACACTATCGGATGGCGAAGCCTCATTAAATGATAGATTCCAAACAGAAGAAACATTTTTAGTTTTCTCCGCCACAACTCTTAGATAATTAATGAACTGCTCGGTGGTTGGTTGAGGGCTTACATCTCTCTTACTTATAGCTTGTACGCTAACAAATTTACACTCTAATTGTGGTAAGTGTAATTTATTATTCCAAGCTCCGCCCTGGCAAACCAATGAAGTTACGCAATTGCCATGTTTTAAATCTGCATGATAGCTATCAATAAGCGGATTAATGTTAATCACATTCAATGGCAAGTAAGACTTCGATGAACAACCACCATCAACTATAACTACAACGGGAGCGGTTTCTTTATTAATCAGTTTTGGTGAAGGCTCTTCTCCTTCACCAGGAGGCAATGACCTAGTTGTCACCTTCTTAACCGGTTCGATTCTATATATAGCTCCGGATCCAATTAACTTTATGAAGTCATTATTATTTTTTACTACTGCTGTAAATGTTAAATGTCCATGCGATAGATATTGCTTTAACTTTCTTTTGAAGGAACGAGTACCAGAGGTTCTTTTTTCTCCATCAAAAACATTGTCATAAATGGATTCACCAAACGTAATAACATCCTCATCAACAAGATCCTCTAACTCCTCAGCAACCGAAAAGCGCGCATTTGGATCATGAAATGGTAAAATCCAAATATTAAACTGGTTTCCATCATTACTAAAATCAAAGTCAGATAAGCTTTTCCCTCTTAAAACTGCGCTCCTATCAAATGCCTTTATACTTTCAAGTCGTGACACATCTACTTTAATTCTATCATTGCTAGCAGTTTTTATCTTCTTGATAATTTCAGGTATCTTTTCTTTGCTTGTTTCAACTAAAAATCCGTTGTATGCAGGAGAAACTAGTCTAGTAAAAGGATTTGTTTCAAATAAATCCGTCGGGGTCCATGAAGGTGCTAATGAATCATCAAACATTTTAATTAGCAGATGGATTTTACCAGCGTGAGCTATAATAGATTTGTTTTCACTGATACTTTTAAGACTTTTACTTAAAGTCTCTTTTTGAATATCTAACCTAGCCCACTGAATATCGTCAGCATTCTTGCCTCCACCATTAATCGCTTTTGGCGCAGGGTCCTCCAAATACGAAAGTAGAGGGTTCAACACTTTCTTACGGTTATTACCATCTGCCATAGCATTACTCCTTTAAATGGCTTGAAATTGTCTGCCTACTCAAACCTAATAGGCTGGCAATTTCTGTCTGTGTGAAAGATTTTGCTTCGTATAAAAGATTTATCAATCTTTTCTTGGTATGTAAACTTGGTTCCTTAGTGTTAGGCATCACTGAATTATTGTATTCACTGTCCATAATTGATAACAATACAGAAGGAATATTCAAAGGTGTATTCGATAATACTGATTGTCTCCTCGCCGAAATAGCTATAGTTTCAATATCAGCACCACTTAGTCCATTTGAAACAATACCTAACGCCTTTAACTCCTTAATCGGGCCTTTATCACCGAATAAAAAATGACTCCATAAGAACTCTCGTAATTCCTGGGAAGGGAAATCGAGACGTATTTTAAAAGGAAAACGTCTCCAGATAGCAGGATCAAGTAATTCAGAGTGATTGGTCGCAGCTATAACTATAGAACTATCATCAAGAGAGTCTAAACCTTGAATTAATGTATTTACTACTCTTTTCAGTTCTCCTATTTCATGGCGGTCATCTCTTACTTTTGCAACGGCATCAACTTCGTCGAGAAATAAAACACCATTTTTTGACGGTACAAAATCAAAGATCTGTCTTAGGTTCTTTGCTGTATCACCAAGAAGTGAAGAAATTACAGAATCTAATCTCACCACATAAAGTGGTCTATTAAGTTGTGACGCTATATGTCCTGCAATCAATGTCTTACCTGTTCCTGGCGGCCCAGAAAGCAGCAAACCTAGTTTACCAACTAGTCCATTCGCAATCAGCTTATCTTGTTGCTTTACACTTTCAACAAAAGTGTTAAAGGTATCCTGTTCGCTCTCCTCTAAGAAAAGAGGCGTGACAGGCCATTGATGCTCTTCTACCAAGGGCATTCTTGACTTTGGATCAACGGGTAGGCTATCGCTGTAACCTGAACTACGTAACGGCACCCCCTTACGTCGTAAAACAGATTTTATTTTTTTCGCACCATCCATATTATCGGTACTTATAGCTTTGGCAATTCGATTGCTCACACTACGTACTTCAGAATAGTTTGCATCTAAAGACGCTTCTATAAGAGCAACAATATCGTCAACTAACACTTTCATACCTTTTCCGGAAAAATTGATGACTTCAAAAAGAGTCATCCCTTTCGAACACATGTAAATCATAAACCATTTTATGTAAACATAAAACACAATAATGTTAACCAATAATCGTTTTTTGCTAGCCGTAAAGCACATCACGCCAAAAAAAATCGCATTGTCGACCATACCATTTTACGGCTTTAGTCGTACTTACAGGTTGCATGTGTAGGTTGATGCCAGCCCGGTGATTCGGCGATGGCTTGTCTAGGCATCAGGTACGCTCTCCCCGCGTAACAACAGCGAATTAATCTGGTGATACGGCTTTATGGTGTTTGGCCAGAGCATCAGCCTGCTTACCAAAGGCAATGACACCCAGCCAGAAAGTAGCCTCTCCGTTCTCTGCGACATTACAGGGCAGAGCTACCGCAAGACGGGCCGTAGCCATGGTTGTTCCTTTCCCGGTTGTTCGGGTCTGTGGGTCGGCCACCAGCCGGCCATATGCTGAAATTTGAGCTGTCATAGCTGTGATCCTCTCTTCTGATGCCCTGTACCTGATTCTGTGTTGGTTCAAAATGCCCGTTTGTTGCCTCAATGTTGGTTCATTTTTTAAACCAGAACCCTTATTAAACAGATATATATAACTACTGAGGCAACTGAACCAACTGAACCAACACCTAAACTACACACATGGAAGAATGCTTTTACTCTGGCTGGTCGTCGTCCGGCAGATACTGCAGGACATAAACCCGAATCTGTCGCCCATCAATGCGTGGCGACTTTCTCTGGAATCCCCGGCCTGAAGTCGGTGGCGTCAGCATGCCAGCTTTCTTCAATACCTCCGCAAACTGACGGGAGTTAAAGCCGCGGGCGATCTCCCCTTCGAAGGCTGCCGGGAAGGTGTAGAACACTATCGGGTCAGTCTCGTGCCCGCCTTTCTGCCGGTATCCCGCCATGTTGGAGATAGGGAGGCTAGTCGGGTCATATGGGAACGGTGCAAAACGGCTCATCCCGTAGGCGTTCAGGAATGCCTCTGTCTGCTCGATAATTTGCTGGTGTTCTTTATTGCCGGTACCAAACTCGCGCAGCCAGGCGTTATAGCTGTACTGAATGGCATCCCGACACGTCTGCTCATCCCAGCCGGTGATCACATTACCTAACAATAGTGCGGCCTCCAGAATGGCAAACCGGGCGCCAACACGATGGACCTGCTCCCCGTAATCCGACGGGATCAGGCTACGCCAGCGCTCTTCCGCTGCCCTGACAGCGCTTACAGCCTCGTGCTGGTGGTCCGCCAGCCACTTCACCCACTCACGCCCAGCCACTCCGTGGTGATGCTGGTATGCATCTTTGAGGGCATCGGCATGGTGTTTGCCGTTGGCATGTTCATGGAAACGAACAGCCCGGCGCATCGGGATATTCAGCAGGCGAACCAGCTGGCCTGCTTTAGCCTTGCGACCGGCGCTCGCGATGAAGGTTTCCAGATCCATCTCACCGGTACTGATGGCCACAGTACGCCAGCGCTTCAGGTCACGGTTTCCGCCTTCCTTCGCTCCCTGCAGCTTACCCGTGCCGTTAAACAGTGCGTATGCCGATTTGTAGACCTCCACCGGGTCAGCACCCTGGCCAATTTCGTCAAGCGGCATCAGCGCATCGTTATGTGCGGCGGCTTCGTTCGCCAGCCCCAGCGCAGTACCGTACCAGGTGAGGCGTAGCACATCCGGATTGCCATAGAGACTGGAGGCCACATTGGCAGTGGTGGTCTTACCCGCGCTCGACTGCTCATAGAGATGGATACCAAAACCATCAGCGCCGGCAAGGCCAATCAAAGGAGCTGCCAGCGCTGCGGCCACGCCAGTCATCATCGAGTAGTTGCCAAAGGCCAGACGTCCAACGCACTCTCGCCAGCTCTCAACAGTACCGCTGGTGGTATAACCGGATGCGGCAGAACTTCGTCCGTTAAACAGCACCGGTTGATCTGGAGTACCAATGATCTCGCCATCAGGCATGATGTAGGCGCCACACTGCCAGCCCGTAGCATGCGCAATGCGCCATACCTCACCATTGGCACAGCTCTGCAGCCAGTCGGCCAACGTTGCACGTAAACCACTTTTGGTTGTGACGTTCACCCCACCAGCCTTGAGCGTTCGCCAGCCTTCGCGTTCACCGATATCAGCAAATGGTATTGCCTGGACAGTATCCCCCTTCGAACCGAATGGGCGCCAGCGCAGGATCAGATACCGGGTTTTACTGTCATCTATGCCAGTACCTATGACCTCCAGAGCAGAACACAGCCAGCTTTCACGGGTAGTTATTTCCCCGGTATCTTTGTCTGATTTTGGCTCAACCCAAAAAATACCGTCAGCACGGCTTTCGACATGAGGTCGCAGAGATTCAGGTTTTGATGCGCCTTTCTTCCCTCCGTTGATCACTTGCAGTCTCGCGGACACTTCAGGCTCCTGCGGTTGATACATCGAATTCTTAAACGCCGTTGTAGCGGCTTCCAGGCCATGCTGCTGGTGGTAGTCGTTCCAGTCGGCCTTTTTCACTGTTGGCGGTAAAGCCACCCAGCCAGAGACGGCTTTAGCAGCTTTATCCGCAGCCTCTTTGCCTGTGTTTGGCTCTCCCGGCTTTATGTCGTTATCGGCAGCGATAATGATCCGCGCCTCAGGGTATCGCCGGCGCATAACCTCCGCTACGGGCAGCAGGTTCCCGGCATCAACGGCAACGACAGCCAGCGCATCGGGCCGCATCAGGTTAACTGAGAGCGTGGTTGCCAGTCCTTCAGCGATAACCACCTTTTCCGGCGATTCAACGGAATTAACCACACAGAAGGAGCCTTTCTTCACCGTTCCGGCCACCAGCCGCTTATTGCCGTCTGGCTTAATCCCCTGTGCGCCGGTGACAGCGCCAGCGCCGTTTTTCAGCACCATCAGCAGCGACCCGTCAGGCATCAACGGGAAGGGGCACTGAAGCCCCTTTGATGTGAGATAGGCTGACTGTCCGGACGCAGCTTTAGCGGCCATCCCGGCGACTTTCCCGGCGATATCCGTTTGAGGCTTCTCTCTGGCCGACTTCGGTTCCGGTGTCCGGGCATCTACACCCAACACAGAGGCCACCTTCTGCGCCGCTGCGGTTATGGTAATACCGTGCGCTCTGGCGATGAGATCCAGACCGTCGCCATGATTCGGTTCGTCACACTGGCGACAATGCCACTCGCCGCCGCCGTGGTCGTCAATAAAGTGAAAGCGGTCAGAACCGCCGCAGATGGCGCAGGGTCCGTGACGACCTTTCGGCGGAACCGTCACCCCGCACTGCGGCAGCACACTTTCCCAGCTTCCGGCAGTTCGGCGCTTCACTTCGTGGATAAGCTCAATTGCACGCTTCATACGCTTAGTGCTCCGTTGGCATCGCAGGAACACCACTGGCGTGAATGGTGGCGATAAGGTTGTCGTGCAGATCGGAAAGAATATCCCGGCCATGATCTGACAGGCAGTAAATGCCATCACGCCATTCGAGCATCGTCTGGTAATGCTGGATAGCCAGATCCATACCCGTTGTAGTACCGTATTTCTGTAAAGCGTACCCCTCAACCTGGCTTGCCAGAGCAACACGCTCCGCTACCGGGTAAACGGTTATAGCGCCGCATTTCCCGGCATAGACAGCTGCCTTAACTTTGCGGCCATCTTCGCACATCACGTCGATATTTCCGTTATTTTTCACCTGTTCCTCGACAAATGCCGCCGCAACAATCCACCGCCAGAGAGCAGCATGTTGTTCTGGCGCTGCCGCGAACCACGTCAGGGCCACGCCATCCAGCGCGGCACAGGCAAGACCCATGCCTTCCTCCGGGTTGCGGTCATAATCACCGCGGCTAAGGCTTTCCGTTACCGAAAGAAAGCTCACCAGCCCGGAGCCGGTAATAACGCCATCGGGGCCAGCTTCCGGATAAGATTGTTTATTCATGGACGGCCCCCTGTATTAGTGAAAACTCTTTGATAAACCGCTGCTCGGGGTAAATACACGGCGACTGATAGCCTTCGCGGTAAAATTTAACTCTGTTGAACCGGCAGCTTTCGATAATTACCCGTACACCGCTTTTATCTGCCCATTTATCGCCGTGGAGGATTTCAGGGTGAGCGAGACCACTGGCAGATGAGCCAGAATTATTTTTCACCATGATTTTTATTCCTCGTTAATACCGGCTGCTTTTTTAAGCCAGGTCAGAGACTCACACACAAGGCTGTGAACCGCCGCGATACGGTTCGCTTCGGTATCGTCTTCAATGCCCACGCTATCCAGCCATAGGTCAAGAACCGCCAGCGCCTGGTTGGAGTAGCCAATGGCATGCTCAGCATCAGTGATGACCTCGAAAACATCTCTTTTCATCGTGATTTTTCCGCTCATAAACTGGCCTCTGCATCAATTCGGGTTATATCGACAATCGCCAGGACTTTATCCAGCCAGCAATGCACGATGGCCGCTTGCTCATCGTCGAGGCGTGGTGCCAGCTCTGTCATAATGTGAGCCAGACCATTGCGGGCGCGGGTCATGCGTTCCGCGGTACGCTCTGCCAGCGAGAAAGAGTCAGGGTAAGGCTGTTTACGGAATAACATTGCCTCGGCCTCAAGCTCTGCAGGATGGCGACAGATGGTGTTAATTTTCATGCTGCTACCTCCTGAACGCGGGTAATGCGAACGTGCTGATAGCCGCCCTGCTGCGCCAGTAGTTGCGCGGTTGATTTGGCTGTATCCGGGCTGTCGCTGGTCAGGGTGTAGTGAATGCCGACGGTGTTACCGCGCTTATTAACCGCGTACCCGTCAATCTGGAAGGTTTTAAGCATGACGCACCCCCACCAGCGGCAGGCGAGCAGCCAGAGAAAGGATGAAGTGCGGCGCCAGAATACGGCGGGCTTCACGTTCGGTTGCGGCCTCGACGGACAGGCGGCAGGGCCTGGCCTTTTTGTCGTGGCGGTTGAGCGCCAGAAAGCGCCTGAGGAATAAATTAGGGCTGAGCGATGCCGCCCGGTCAGGGGTGTGATACGATTTGACATAGCTACCTCGATACTGATTCTATCGCTGGTGGTCAGGAGCCCGGAAGGTGTTGGCGCACCTCTGGGCTTCGCCGTTTTGTGCCTTACCTGTGCTTTAGCTGTGGATAAGGTGAACACCACCACTGTATAACCTAGTGAACACCACTTCAAGTGTTTTATTATCAATTTTGATGTGTATACTGAACACCACCTAAGGCAAGAGGTTTCAGTAATGGCAACAGGTAGGAAGAACAATCGCTCCCTACAGCTTTCGGTAAGACTCCCTCTCGATGATTTGGAAGAGATAGAGAAACTGAAAGAAGAGGGTGAAAGTACGGCCGGATTTCTGATTACGGCTGCAAAGGGCGAGATCAAACGCCGGCAGCGCAAGAAGCCCAAAGAATCGGAATGACTCAAAGCCCGAATCAGGGCTTTGGTACCAAAGGGCAGAATCCTGCCCTTTTTCTTTTGGCGGTCGGCACCGTTACCGATCACCACCAGCAAACAACCATAAAATCCGGCCAATTTGAACACGCCAGAATTTCCCGCGTTAGGCCCGCTGACGCACCCCTCATTTTTCAGCGAATTATTCTGCTGATAGGGTGCTCTCCCGCTGTCTCGATCTCCGGCATAAAATGACGCCAGATGCGTCCGCGTGCTGGTGGGCTTATTCATCGTTAACCCCCATGCGTTTAGCCAGCCAGCGCTGAGACAGGCGGGTTAATTCCGCTTTGCGCTGGTTGTACTGCATACCCATATCGATCAACGTGATGTTGGTGCTCTCCAGATAGCTGAGGTGCTCCAGTTGGCCGGCACTCATGCTATCGCGAGGTTCGCCGTCTATACCGTTCACCTGCGCCCACTGCTTAGCGGTCATGCCACCCAGCACGATGCGGGCGATCATGTTGCTTTCGTTGCTGTAGTGGCGGCCTTGCGTCTCTTTCCCCTGTTCTGCGCGAGCAGCATCCAGAGCAGCGCACATCGGCTTAAAGAGGTTGGCAGCACCAATGCGGGCTTTGAGGTGACGGCGGTACTTCGCGGCGATTTCTGGCGCACTCAGCTGTAACGCTTCCTCGCACTGGATGAAATAGCGGCGGACGGCGCGGCCCTGTTCGTTGCGTTCAACCATTGCCACTTCTTTAGCCATGTTCAGCGAGAGAAGGTAATCATGCTCGATTTGCTGGCGAAATTTTGCGCTCCCCGAAACGGGTGAGCTCAAATTTTCAACGGTGATGTAATCTACACCTGCGGCAAAACCATACTGACTAATGCGCCCTTTAATCCAGGTGGTGAAGTCTCGACCCACGCCCAGCGCTTTATGCAGTGCTCTAGCGCTCGCCATATTGGTTTCGCGCCCGCCAATCTGACCGGAAATAACAGGGACAACAGCGGCAAAGTCGTTACCGTTAATTACGCCCTGGTTAACGTCAGGTTGAGGGGCGGCCTCCGAATTGAATCGGCTTTTTTCGATTTTCATTTGTCAGGCTCCGTTATGCGGCGGTGAGGTTGTCCGGGTAGAGGTTCAGAATGTCGGTAATATCCTGCACAGAAAGCCCACGGTGCTGATTAATAGCGGCCATGTGGTTAACGAACTGGATAACCTTCATCACATCGTTGCGGCACGCAAAGCGGTAACGCATATGAGCGCCGATCCCATCCGGATTTTTCTCTTCCAGACGTTCCAGGCAAATACTCAGTTCACGTTCCAGCTCTGTGGCGTAGTTCCGGCCAGAAGAAAGCCGGCAGTAGCGCAAGATATCGTTCTCTGTCCATCCCTCAACGCCGGTACGCAGCATATAAACGCGGGCGCGATGCTTCTTCGGTGTGCGTCGTGGGGCTTGTTTGTAGCTGGTGGCTGGCGTAACATCAGATCCGCGATTATCTGTGTTAGCCGCCTGCTGTCCGGGGCGGTTTTCTTTTTTCATCAGGCCACCTTCCCGCGGCATTCTGCCAGCCAGTTATGTATCTCCACCGCATCAAATGCGGTAATCTTATCACCCAGTTTCACCGGGCGCGGGAGTGAGCCGTTGCGCACTTTACGGTCGATAGTGGATACGCTAACGCCCAGCAGTTTGGCTAGGCGAAAGCGGCGGATGTAACCTTTGGTGGGGATAGTGTCTGTGAACATGCTTCCTGTAACTCCTGTATGAGCGTTGTTGCTTCGTTACAGGAATTAAAGGTGATATTCCGTCGTTAGTGTTGCAAATTTAAAACTCTCCGTTTCAAATTTTGAAGTACTTTTCTATAGTCGCCGAACTTGGCATTCTCATATCTGTGAACTTACCCTCTCTCTGTTTTTGCTCAAGGAATGCCTTCAAGATGTTGTATCGATTATTTACGCTTGTGTTTATCGCTTCATCACCTAATTCTGGTACGCATCGAATTAACATTTCAATAAATTCACCGACCTTATTCTGATTTACATTGCAAGCATATTGTTCGCTATCATCAACTCCTTTTGTTGGCTTAATTACCCCACCATTAATATAGCTAGGTAATTCCACCCCTAGCCCATTGGAGATTTTTTCAATTTGCTTTTTTGTTAAAAAAATATCATTAATGGTCAGCGTGGCTATATTCTTTAATTTACTTTCATCAAGAAATCCACCGTCAGGATACAAATGCTCTGTCGGAGGTGATACAAATATCACCTCATCACTACCAGTGCTTGTATTATTTATGAACGGCACATCTGCTTCTTTAAGCAGAAAATCTAAAGCAGTTAATGAAACCTCTTGATTTATAGATAATTTCCGAAAAAATGAAATTTCAGCATTGGTGACTGATAATGACCACAGTCCAGATATAAATATCAGAGGTCGCCTAAGGCCTGGCGAATCTTCATTTTGATAATGGTAGGTTATGTGTTTTTCTGAAAGTTCCGTTGAATAACTTAAGCTTGCCTTAGGCCTAAATCTACTAAGTGCTGATTTATGCACGGAGTGATGCAGGCCTGGAAATCTTTCTTCCCATTCAGAAGAATCTCGCCAATCAAAAGGGAGGAGTAGCGAGGCTTCAAACTCTCTGAGTGCTATGCAAAACTCAATTGCGCCAATTTCTGCAAGGTGTATCAAGTCGGAAACTTTGCAGGTTAGGATTTCTGCTGCTCTGGGCAATGTGCAATACTCAAGGGCGGGAATGTTGTTCTTTTCCCATACATTGGTGCTACTTTCATTTGTCATTACGTTACCTTTTCACGCAATACCTTAGAAAATTGAGCCAGGCGGTAAGGCTTCCGCTTTTCACCCCGTCGGATTAGGCTCAACCTGTCCATTTAATTCGTTTTTCTTAGCGGTGTTACGTTGTAATCTTCACCGCTTTCCAATGCCACTAGCAGATCAGCCCATTGAGCCAAAGCCGCTTTACGCTCATCAAAATACTGGTGACGGTTATAAATGCCCTCTATGCCAGGTATTTTGTGGTTTAAGCAGCGCTCAGCTATTACTGGGTCAATACCTATTGCCGCCATCTGCGTACGCATGGTGCGCCGTAGGTCGTGGATACTGAACGGCTCTACGTCAGCCATTTCTTTCAAAACGGACGGCATAACCATATTCAGCGTGGCCCGGCTAACGTGAGCCGTTGTTCTGGCGCGTCTGGCCGGAATTAACCAACGGCTATCGCCGGCGAAAAGTCGAATCTCTTTAATCCATTCGATCACTGGCGCCGGCAGCGGAATATCGATGTCATCACCATTCTTTGCCCGCGAGCCAGGGAGGTGCCACACCTCGTTATCAAGGTCGAACTCCGACCATTCGGCGGCGCACAACTCCATTTTACGCACCCCAAGCGCCAGAATAATCTTGAACGTCAGCTCATTCTCTCTACTGATTCCGCGGCCGCGGCGTAGCGCCTTGAAGAACATAACCAGCTCATCACGGCTTAACGCACGTTTGCGCCCCTGCTCCTTCCCGCCTGCATCTTTGGAACCAAAGGATATCGCCGGGTTAACCTCTATCATTCCACGCACCACAGCATAATCAAACAGGCGTTTGAGCATGCGAAGTACATCATTAGCTACCGTGGGAGATCCGCGCTCTAAAACATCCTGTAGGACGCTATCAATGTGCCGCGGGCGAACGTCCTCTACCTTCATCTTCCCGATCAGGGCTACGATATTCTTCTGCAGGCTGCTGCGGAAAAGCTCCGGGTGTTTGTAAGTGGTTTCTATCTGGCGGGCGTAATACTCAGCTGCGAGCTCTGAAACGTGTATGGCGTTCTTCTCGGCCTCAATCTTCGCTATTGCCTCCGCTTTGCGCTCCTGCTTCTCTGCGGCTACGTCATACCCGAGCGCTACCCGTGCGGATAGCTCTTTCGCTATATCTCGGGCTTTTGCCAGTGAAAAATCGGAATAAGAACCGATCATCATGGTGCGGGCCTTCCCCACCAGCTTGTACCGATACCGCCAAAAAGGAGTTTTATCCTCTTTTCGAAACCTCAGATATAGGCCGTCGCCATCGGCCCGCCCCTCGAATCGTTCGCCGCTTTTAATCCACGCGCGGATCTGCATGTCTGTGAGTTTTGGCATGTGCCGACACCTGTAAAACCTTACTGTTATCCGGCTGGGTACACAGTGAAAGGTACCCAAAATGATTGGAGGTATACCCAAAATCACAGATTTTCATTATGGGCACACCTCTGTGTACACGCCAATCATGCGCTTTGTTGCGTCTTTATGATAGCCCATGATAACAAAAAAGCCCGACATATGCGGGCTTTGGGGGGTTCGTGCTGGTGGGTGAATCGTCCTGATATCTTATTTGCTTTTCTTGATGTGCTTGATCAAGCGCTTACGTTTACGCATCTGGTTCGGCGTCAGGGTGTTACGCTTGTTAGCGAACGGGTTTTCCCCTTCCTTGAACTGGATCCGGATTGGCGTGCCCATCACGTCCAGGGATTTACGGAAGTAGTTCATCAGGTAGCGCTTGTAGGAATCCGGCAGATCCTTGACCTGGTTACCGTGGATCACCACGATAGGCGGGTTGTAGCCCCCGGCGTGGGCGTATTTCAGCTTCACGCGACGGCCACGCACCAGCGGTGGCTGATGATCTTCCGCCGCCATGTTCATGATCCGGGTCAGCATCGCGGTGCTAACGCGGCGCGTAGCGCTGTCGTAGGCTTCGCGTACCGATTCAAACAGGTTGCCGACGCCGCTGCCGTGCAGGGCGGAGATGAAGTGCACCCGGGCAAAGTCGATAAAGCCCAGACGATAGTCGAGGGTCTCCTTCACCTGCTCCTTCACTTCCTGACTCAGGCCATCCCACTTGTTAACGACGATCACCAGCGAACGGCCGCTGTTAAGAATAAAGCCCAGCAGCGAGAGGTCCTGGTCGGAGATCCCTTCGCGAGCATCGATCACCAGCAGCACGACGTTGGCGTCTTCAATCGCCTGCAGCGTTTTGATCACCGAGAACTTTTCCACTACGTCGGTGATTTTCCCGCGCTTGCGCACCCCAGCGGTATCGATGAGCACGTATTCGCGCTCGTCACGCTGCATCGGGATATAAATGCTGTCACGGGTGGTGCCCGGCATATCGTAGACCACCACGCGATCTTCACCGAGGATGCGATTGGTGAGGGTTGATTTACCGACATTAGGACGTCCGACAATCGCCAGCTTGATCGGCAGATCCTGCGGATTGAAGTCGTCTTCCGGCTCTTCTTCCGCTTCGCCATTCTGCTCGGCTTCGAATTTCGCCCAGTATTCGGCGTCTTCATCCACTTCTTCCTGCGGATTAACCTCATCTACCCATGGCAGCAGGGCCTGCTCCAGCAGGCTGGTCACGCCGCGGCCGTGCGAAGCGGCAATCGGATAGATATCGCCCAGGCCGAGCGACCAGAAGTCCGCCATTGCCTGGTCGACGTCGATGCCGTCGGTTTTGTTAGCCACCAGGAAGGTGGGCTTTTCACGAGAGCGCAGGTGTTTAGCGATCGCGATGTCCGCCGGCATCAGGCCCGCGCGCGCATCGACCATAAACAGCACCACATCGGCCTCTTCGATTGCCAGCAGCGACTGCTCCGCCATCCGGGTTTCCACGCCCTCTTCCGTACCATCAATACCACCGGTATCGATACAGATGAATTCGCGGCCTTCGACTTCGGCCCGACCGTACTTACGGTCACGAGTCAGCCCCGGGAAATCCGCAACCAGCGCATCACGAGTGCGCGTCAGGCGGTTAAAGAGCGTGGATTTTCCAACGTTAGGGCGCCCGACAAGCGCGACCACAGGTATCATGTTAAATGCCTCATACAATCACTAAGCAACATCGTCTTAACGACGTTTTTAAAAAAGTCAAAACGGCCCCTGTCTGCCAGGGGCCGTTTCTTAATCACTCACGACAGCGGTAATTAACGCGTAATCGCGTACAGCGTACCGTCTTTCGCCTGGATCAGCAGTCGACCATCGGCAACCACCGGGTCGGTCAGGAAGCCGGAGCTGTCCACTTTCTGCTGCGCCACAAAATGGCCATCTTCCGGATTAACCCAGTGCATGTAGCCTTCGCTATCGCCGACGACCAGATTGCCATTATACAACACCGGCGCGGTCAGCAAACGGTGCAGCAGATCGCTTTGCGTCCACAGGGTTACACCGCCGTCGGTGGTCAGCGCCAGCAGGCGATCGTTCTGGTCAACCAGGTAGATACGGTTACCATCGACGATGAAATCATTCACCGAACCCAGCTCGCGTTTCCACATAATCTGGCCGCTACGCAGGTCCAGCGCGGTCAGGTTGCCGTTATAAGCCAGCGCATAAACCACACCGTTAACGATGATCGGCGTCGTGTCGACGTCGTTCAGGCGGTCAATTTCCGTCGGGCCGGTGGCCGTAGAAATACGCTGCTGCCAAATCATCTGCCCCTGCTGCATCAATACTGCACTGACGCGGCCGTTATCGCCGCCGACGATCGCCGCGCCGTAGGCGGTCGCAGGCGCAGACTCGCCGCGCAGGGAGAGCGCCGGCATATCGAGGTTAACGGTCCACTTCACGGCCCCATCGGTCTCGTTTAGCGCCTGCAGCTGGCCGTTGCTGGTATGCACCAGCACCATGCCATCGCTCACCACCGGACGCGACAGCGCCTCGCCGGCGACACGGGTTTGCCAGGCCACGGTACCATCGCTGGTATTCAGCGCATAAAGCTGCGCTTTCTCGCTGCCGATATAAACATGGCCGCCAGAGACGGTCACCCCGCCGGAAAGCAGCGCTGGCGTGCGCGAGAACCAGCCATCTTTCTCCGCCAGATTCACCGACCACACCTCTTTGCCGTCGTCGGCGTTCAGCGCTTTGACGGTGCCTTTACGGTCAGCAGCATACACTACGCCGTCGGCAAAGGCCGGATGAAGGTTAGAGTAAAATTCGCCGATACCATCGCCAACCGAGGTGCTCCAGGACGTGGACGGCGTAAACTGGTTTTCTACCGTCGGCAGCGGTGACATTTTCACCACATCTTCTTCGCTATTAAACAGCGAACACCCGCTCAGCAAGGTAACGGAAAGCAGCCCTGGCAACAGTAATTTACGCAATTGCATCGAGTCCCTCTCAGATGGACAAATTATTCATTTTCATACGCATCATTTCGCTGAGCGCAGGAGAAGCATCGCTTTTCACGCCAGCTTCCCACGCCGCACGGGCCCCTTGCTTATCGCCTTTGCTCAACAGAATTTCGCCGCGCAAATCGGCCACAATGGCGGTCCAGCCCTCACCTTTGATGCTGTCGAGGGTTTTCAGCGCCGCATCAGCCTGTTTCATTTGCAGCTGAACGCGGGCCAGACGCATACTGATAACCGATTTCAGATTATCATCAGATGCGGCCGCCAGCCCCTGCTGCAGCTGCTTTTCAGCGTTCGGCAGATCGTTCTGTTCAACAAAATGCTGTGCCAGCTCGAGAGAGGCGAAGGCGCCGTAGGTATTTTTATTGTCAGCCGCGAATTTCTCTGCCCCTGACAGCACTTCTGGCGTATTCGATTTCAGCGCGGAAGTCGCCTTCTCGTAAGCCAGCGACGCGTCTCTGGCGGTATCCTGCTGATGGGAGGTCCAGTAGCGCCAGCCAACCAGCGCGCCAATCCCTAAAATCACCCCGACCGCCAGCGCTTTGCCGTTTTCGGCAAAGAAACGCTTCAGCGCATCGACCTGATCGTTCTCGTTGTTAAAAGTTTCCACGCAGTCCTTCTCCTGACTAATAATTCCCGGGAGATTAACCCAGAAGTGTGCGCAAATGCGCGGCAACGCTCTCCTGCGTTACGGTAGTTTGCTCACCTGAGCGTAAATCCTTCACTACCACGTTTCCGTCAGCAATCTCTGATTCACCGACCACCAGCGCGACGCGCGCCCCCCACTTGTCAGCGCGGGCGAACTGCTTCTTAAAGTTGCCGCCGCCGTGGTTGGTCATCAGCTTCACGCCGGGCAGCGCATCGCGAACCTGCTCAGCCAGACGCATTGCAGCAGACTGAGTATCGGTCCCGGAGGCTACCAGGTATATATCGACAACAGGATCGGCTTTAAATTCCGGATTCACTGCCTGGACCAGTAAAACAAGACGTTCCAGCCCCATGGCAAAACCAACGCCCGGGGTAGCGCGACCGCCCAGCTGCTCAACCAGGCCGTCGTAACGACCGCCGGCGCAGACGGTGCCCTGGGAACCAAGGCTGGTGGTCACCCACTCGAACACGGTGCGGTTATAGTAATCAAGGCCGCGCACCAGGCGCTGGTTGACGGTGTAACGGATCCCGGCATCGTCAAGCAACGCGCACAGGCCGGCAAAGTGGGCTTTCGACTCTTCGTCAAGATAATCGCCGAGCGCCGGCGCGTCGTTGAGCAGCGCCTGAACGTCCGGGTTTTTGGAGTCCAGCACCCGCAGCGGGTTGGTATACATCCGGCGTTTACTGTCTTCATCCAGTTTATCGGTAAACTGCTCCAGGTATGCCACCAGCGCGTCGCGGTAGTTGGCGCGCGCTTCCAGCGAACCGATGGAGTTCAGCTCCAGGCTGACGTGCTCGGAGATGCCCAGCTCACGCCACCAGCGCGCGGTCAGCATAATCAGCTCCGCGTCGATGTCCGGGCCCTGCAGGCCAAACACTTCGGCGCCGATCTGATGGAACTGGCGGTAGCGACCTTTCTGCGGGCGCTCGTGACGGAACATTGGCCCGACGTACCACAGACGCTGTTCTTGATTGTACAGCAGACCATGTTCGATGCCGGCACGTACGCAGCCCGCCGTCCCTTCCGGACGCAGCGTCAGGCTGTCACCATTGCGGTCTTCGAAGGTATACATCTCTTTTTCAACCACGTCGGTCACTTCGCCGATCGCGCGTTTGAATAACGGGGTCTGCTCTACAATCGGCAAACGGATTTCGCTGTAACCGTAGCTACCGAGCACCTGCTTCAGTGAGCCTTCAATGCGCTGCCAGAGAGCGGTTTCGCCCGGCAGATAATCGTTCATGCCACGGATGGCTTGAATGTTCTTTGCCACGTTTATTCTCTTTATATATACAAAAATGAACCCCGGCGCCTCGCGCCCGCAGGTTCAATCATACACGGGAAGCGTATCGCTTCCCAACACGTTATTTTGCTTCAACCTGTTGAACGTCAATCCGACGGGCTTCATCGAGCATCGAGGCTTTGGCGCGGATCCGCGCTTCCAGCTGGTCGATCATGTCGTTGTTGTCCAGGCGATCTTTACGCACGCCGTCTTCATACAGGCCGCTTTTCTTGTTGCCGCCGGTGACGCCAAGGGTGGAGACCAGCGCTTCGCCCGGGCCGTTCACCACGCAACCGATGATCGAAACATCCATCGGGGTGATGATATCTTCCAGACGCTGCTCCAGAGCATTCACCGTACCGATAACGTCAAACTCCTGGCGTGAACAGGTCGGGCAGGCGATAAAGTTAATGCCGCGGGAACGAATACGCAGAGATTTGAGGATATCAAAGCCGACCTTGATCTCTTCCACCGGATCCGCCGCCAGCGAGACGCGCAGCGTATCGCCGATCCCCTCGGACAGCAGTAGTCCCAGACCGATCGCCGATTTTACCGCGCCGCTGCGCGCGCCGCCCGCTTCGGTGATCCCGAGATGCAGCGGCTGATCGATCTGTTTCGCCAGCAGACGATAGGATTCCACCGCCAGGAAGACATCGGAGGCTTTAACGCTGACTTTAAACTGATCGAAGTTCAGACGATCGAGATGATCGACATGACGCATGGCGGATTCGAGCAGCGCCTGCGGCGTCGGCTCGCCATATTTTTCCTGCAGATCTTTTTCCAGCGAGCCGGCGTTGACGCCGATGCGGATCGGGATGTTTTTATCGCGAGCGCAATCTACAACCATGCGGATGCGCTCTTCGTTGCCGATGTTGCCCGGGTTGATACGCAGGCAGTCGACGCCATATTCCGCCACTTTCAGCGCAATACGGTAGTCAAAGTGGATATCGGCGACCAGCGGGACGTTAACCTGCTGTTTGATAAGTTTGAACGCCTCAGCAGCGTCCATCGTCGGAACAGAGACACGGACAATGTCCGCGCCTACGCGCTCTAACGCTTTGATTTGATTTACGGTCGCCGCCACATCGGTGGTGCGCGTATTGGTCATTGACTGAACGGCGATGGGAGCCCCATCGCCAATTGGCACATTACCAACGTAAATACGTTTAGATTTTCTACGTTGAATCGGAGCCTGGTTATGCATGAAAAATCTCCCGCGTTACCCGTCTGTTACTGCGCCGGTGATGATTCGGCATTGAGGGTCAGACGCGCAACCTGGTTAGTTCTGATAAAACGACTTAAATCGACAGGCTTGCCCAGATACTGGATCTGTACCGCGGCCGGGGCGCCAATTTTCAGCTTATACGGCGCCTGACCGCTCAGGTTCAGGTTACCGCCTTTACGCTGCAGGCCGCTGAACAGTTTTTTACCGGTGGCATCGCTCACTTCCAGCCAGCAGTCGGCGGAAAAGTTCATCACCAGATCCTGCGCCGACGCCGCCGGAGTCGTGACGTTCGCCTGATCGGTCGGCAACGGCGAGGCTGGGGTGGTAGCCGGAGCTGCCGGCGTCGTCCCCGCGGTATCGACATTGGCCTGGGAAGGGGCCACGACAGCGTTATTATCCGCTGGCGTCTGGGCCGGCGCGCTGGTGGTCGGTGCGCTGGCGGTATCGGTTGGCGCGCTGTTCGCGGCGCTATCGGCGGTCGGGGCTGCAGGGGCGCCGGTATCCAGCGGCACGTTCTGGCTGTTGGCGTCGCCGCCGTTCAGCTCAGCGGAAGACTGATCGGCCATGGTCGAAATCTCTTCCTGCTGCGCCTTATGGTCTTGCCACCACCAGGCGCCGCTCAGACCGATAACCACAAACAGCACCAGCCAGGTGAAGCTCATCAGCCAGCCGTCGCGCTTTTTGCGGCGCTTGCCTAAAGAGAAACTCTGCATTGGCGCGACTTTCGCCGCGCGGATGGGCGCCTGCTTGGCCATCATCGGCAGCAGCTCGTCTTCTGGAATATGTACGAGGCGAGCGTAGGAGCGGATGTACCCGCGCAGGAAGGTGGAGGCGAGGTCGGCGGGGGCCTTATCGTCTTCAATATCACGAACCGTGGACACCTTCAGGCATAAGCGTTCGGCCACCGCTTGCTGGCTAAGTCCGAGTTGTTCGCGGGCGTGACGCAGACGCGCGCCCGTGGTGTTTGCTTCTTGATGATCTTGAGTGGCTTCAGTATTCATTCGCTACAACTACTGGTACGTGAAATTTAAAGTTCAGCGCGGGAAAAAGCCGGCGCCGCGAGACATCTGTGCTACGTCAGCCTCACAGTATAGGACTGTCAGCCGCGCGATCACAGAGACGAATCAAAATTGAATGCTAAGCGGTTGTTGTGCCGCTACATACTGCCTCAAAGTCGACAAAAACGCACCGTAATTATTAACCGAATCAGCGTATTTCGCCTGGCTATCGGCCATAAATATGACCCGTGCCGCCTGCGCTGCACGGGTCATCATTTGTCAGACCGCTTTTACGTCAATCGCTTCGCCCTGCATCCGCTTACGCAGCGTACGCTTGGTACGGTCAATGACGTCGCCCGCCAGCTGGCCGCAGGCGGCATCGATATCGTCGCCGCGCGTTTTACGCACGATGGTCGTAAAGCCGTACTCCATCAGGACTTTGGAGAAACGGTCGATGCGGCTGTTGGAGCTGCGGCCATACGGCGCGCCCGGGAACGGGTTCCATGGGATCAGGTTGATCTTGCACGGCGTATCTTTCAGCAGCGCCGCCAGCTCATGGGCGTGCTCGGTGCCGTCGTTGACGTGATCCAGCATCACGTACTCGATGGTCACCCGGCCCTGGTTGGCGTTGGACTTCGAAATATAGCCGCGCACCGAGTTGAGGAACGTCTCGATGTTGTACTTTTTGTTGATCGGGACGATTTCGTCACGAATGGTGTCGTTCGGCGCGTGCAAGGAGATCGCCAGCGCAACGTCGATCATATCGCCGAGTTTATCCAGCGCCGGCACCACGCCGGAGGTAGACAAGGTCACACGACGCTTGGAAAGGCCAAAGCCGAAATCGTCGAGCATGATCTCCATCGCCGGAACGACGTTGTTGAGGTTCAGCAGCGGCTCGCCCATGCCCATCATTACTACGTTGGTAATGGGACGCACGCCGGTGGTCTTCACCGCGCCGACGATCTTCGCCGCGCGCCAGACCTGGCCGATAATTTCGGATACCCGCAGGTTGCGGTTAAAGCCCTGCTGGGCGGTGGAGCAGAATTTGCACTCCAGCGCGCAGCCTACCTGGGAGGAGACGCACAGGGTGGCGCGGTCTTCTTCCGGGATATAGACGGTCTCGACGCGCTGATCGCCAACGGCAATCGCCCATTTAATGGTCCCGTCGGTTGAGCGTTGCTCTTCAACCACTTCCGGGGCGCGGATCTCCGCCACTTCTTTCAGTTTACTGCGCAGGACTTTGTTGATGTCGGTCATCTCATCAAAGTCGTCGCAGCAGTAGTGATACATCCATTTCATCACCTGATCGGCGCGGAAAGGCTTCTCGCCCATGTTTTTGAAAAACTCGCGCATCTGCTGACGGTTTAAATCCAGCAGGTTGATTTTGGCATCTTTGTTCGGCACCGTCAGAGCGGCGGTATCAGGCGTGACAATTTGTTCAGACATAATATTTTCCGGCCTCGTTATTACACGTTATGGCCCCAGGTGGGTTGAAAAAGAAACGCCCCGGAGAGCGACTGCTCGTCCAGGGGCGCTATATTCTACAAATTCTGGCGCATGGAAGCCATGCCTGCGCGCAGTCAATGATGAAAAAATCTGTTACTGACTGCTCAATCCTCTAAGGCTTTTCGATTGTCAGGCCAACGCCGCGACGATCGAAAAGACGAGGTTTGTATCTCCAAAGTATTTCAGGTCACAGCGAGACGGCGAGTTCGCAAATCCCCGGGAGCATAGATAACTATGTGACCGGGGTGCGCGAAGGAAGCCAACAATGCTGTGGCGTGAAAGACGCAGGAGATTAGCGAGTGCGCGGGCAAACCTCGCCTTCAGCAAAGAAGAACGCGATTTCGCGGGCAGCGGATTCTACAGAGTCGGAACCGTGGGTGCCGTTCTCGGTGAAGCTGTCAGCGTAGTCAGCGCGCAGGGTACCCGCCAGGGCGTTTGCCGGATTGGTGGCGCCCAGCAGGTCACGGTGACGCTGTACCGCATTTTCGCCTTCCAGAACGGAAACCACGATCGGGCCGGAGGTCATGAACTCAACCAGACCGTCGAAGAACGGGCGACCTTCGTGCTCAGCATAGAAACCACGAGCCTGTTCAACGGTCAGGTGCAGCATTTTGGTGCCGACGATTTTGAACCCTGCAGCTTCAAAGCGGGAAAAGATGCTGCCAATAACGTTTTTTGCCACCGCGTTTGGTTTGATGATGGAAAAAGTACGTTCAATAGCCATGATTACCTCTAATTAAATGTTCTGTTGTTGCACATACGATTGTATGGCCTGGCGCGCATTATAATGAGCATCCCCGCCCCTGCCTACGGATGAAGGTAACATTTTGTTAAAATAAGATGAGTATTGAAAACACAAACCGCCAACAACAAATTTACCCTGGTTATTGCAGGGTAAAGCTGGCGGCTGCCGTCTGACCCGCTTCATCCATCACCACCAACTGCCACTCGCCGGGTTTATCCAGCGTTAGCGTGGTTCTTGCGCCGGCGGCCTCTAACGGTTCGCCATTAATAAACCACCAGCGCCGCCCCTCCCCACCGCTGGTTTGTAGCGGCAACATCACCCGCGCCTCACCCGGGAGACGTTTTATCACTGCCCCATCACGGATGCCGGACAGCACCAGCGGCGCGGTATCCTGAGTCTGTAACGGCGGGCATGACTCCGATGCCGGTCCCAGGCGCGCGCGCCGCCTTTCGCTGGCCGGCAGCCAGGGATCCAGCGGCAGCGGCCAGACTTCGACCTGGCTTTCCCGAGCGCCGGGACAATCCGCCGCCACCCGTTCGCCGTGTTCATTGCGCCACACCGGGAAGCGGATCCCGCGTACGCTCTCCTGCCCCGGCAGCAGCAGGGTCGGCGGCTGGCTGGCATCCAAAAGCCAGCTGGCCAGGCGACGACGACAGTTGCTGTCGCCCGCCGGCAGATCCTGCCCGCCAGGCCAGCAGATTGTCCCCTGGCTGACCGTTGCCGGGCGCGGATCGCTCGGCAGCCCGCCGCGGCTCATCGCCGGGCGGGCCAGCAGCAGATTATTGACCTGGTTGAGCAGCGGCACGGCGCTGGCGAAGCCAAACTGGCCCACCACCGGCGTACCGTCCGGGCGCCCGGTCCAGATGCCTATCAGATATCGCGCATTGAGGCCGACCGCCCACGCGTCGCGGTAGCCGTAGCTGGTGCCGGTTTTCCACGCCAGCGGCACCGCCTGCGGCAGCGAGGCATCGGGAACCGGTTGCGCTTCGCCGGCCAAAATACGCCGGACGATCCATGCCGCCCCGGGCGACATCAGCGCGCGCTCGGTCAATGGATCGCTCGGCTTCAGGCGCAGCCGCGCCGCCTTGCCATGGCGGGCGAAGGCGCTGTACGCCGCGACAATATCTTCCAGCCGCGCCCCGGCGCCGCCGAGGATTAGCGACAGATTCGGCTCTGCGCCAGTGGGCAGCGTCAGGGGCAGCCCGGCGTTGCGTAAATTAGCCGCAAAGCGTTTTGGTCCATAGGCTTCGAGCACCTGCACCGCCGGCAGATTCAGCGAACGCACCAGAGCCTCGCTGGCGCTCACCGGGCCATGAAACCCGCTGTCGAAATTACCGGGGCGATAATCGCTAAAACGCCGTGGCACATCCTGTAATAGCGATGCCGGGTGAATCAGCCCCTCATCCATCGCCATCGCGTAGATAAAGGGTTTCAGCACCGACCCCGGCGAGCGTACCGCCGAGACCATATCAATATGGCCGAAGCGGCTGTCGTCGGTGATATCCGCCGAGCCTACCCAGCCGCGAACTTTCATATCCGTGTGGTCGACGACGACCATCGCCAGCGAACTGCGCGGCGGCAGGCGCGATTTCCAGTTCAGCGCCAGATCTTCCAGTTGCCGCTGCAGTCCGGCATCCAGAGTCGTCACCACCTTTTCATCACGACTGGTCGCCAGCGCGCGGCGTGAAAAAAGCGGCGCCAGCTGCGGCATCTGGCGCGGAAACAGCCATACTGGCTCCTCCATCGCTTCCTTTACCGCCTGCTCCGGCCAGACGCCCTGGCTGACCATTCGCGTAAGCACTTTATCACGTGCCGCCTGGGCCCGCTGCGGCCAGCGGTCCGGACGTAAACGACTGGGCGCCTGGGGAAGTACCGCCAGCAGCGCCGCCTCGCCGTAGCTAAGCCGGGCAGGCGACTTACCGAGATAGGCCCAGCTGGCCGCGCCGATCCCCTGCAGGGTGCCGCCAAACGGCGCGCGGTTCAAATAGAGGGTTAGAATGTCGCTTTTTGACAGATGCCACTCCAGCTGCAGCGCTCGCCACAGCTGGCGCAGCTTGCCGCCGAAGGTGCGTGGATGGGGATCAAGCAGGCGTGCCACCTGCATGGTAAGCGTGCTGCCGCCCGAGATAACTCGCCCGGAAGTAAGATCCTGCCAGGCGGCGCGCAGCACCGCGAAGGGATTGACCCCCGGATGGCGCCAGAACCAGCGGTCTTCATACTGGATGAGCGCCTGCAGATAGCGCGGCGACACGTCGGCGAGCGTGACCGGATAACGCCAGACGCCCTGCGCGTCGGCAAACCGCCACAGCGGCGTCCCGTCTTCCGCCACCACCACACGGGCAGGCGTGACGTCATGCAGCGGCAGCGGCCACAGGCGATCGGCCGCCAGCACCGCCAGCCACAGCAGAAAAATAAACGCCGCCAGCCAGCGCCAGCGGCGTTTTACCCGAGGCAATACGCGCATTTACGGCGTCACGGTGAGCGGACCGCTGGCCGCTCCTGTCGCCCGCCACTGCGGCGCATACATCGATTCCACCTGCGGCTGCGGGACCTGATAAGTGCCCGGCGTCACCGCCCGCGCCAGATAGACCAGCGTCACCGGCTGGCCTTCATTGACAGCGACGGCGGCGACGAAACGGTCATCGCGGAACTCGATATGCTGAATATCCGCCTGCTGCATCTGGTTAAGCAGGTTTTGCACCGCGTCGCCATTCTCCTGCAGGCTGGCGCTGCTGTTGGCCAGATTCTGGTTTTCCAGCTCCAGACCGGCTGGCAACAGATCAACCACCAGCGCGTCAGGCACGTTGCGTTTGGCGGTCACCTCCAGCTTGACGAGCACCAGTTCGCCGCTGCGCAGTGAAGACAGCGATTTCTGCTGCCCCTGGGTATCGAAAATAGTGCGTTCAATCCCCAGGACGTTACCGCCCGGCTGCGGCGCGCTTTGCGGATAGCCGCTGCTGTCGAGACGCAGCCACAGCGGCTGACTGCCGGTATTACTCACCTGCAGCGCCGCCAGCCGATCGCCGTCGAGATTGCGGGTTTGCGCTTTGTCGCCGGCCAGCGGCTCCGCCTGCAGCGAGGTTTGCGCCTGCCAGCTGCCCGGCAGGTCCGCCAGCGTACGTCCGGCAAGGAACAAGGCGTTGGTTTCCTGGGTCGACAGCCAGCGCTGGCCATAGGCCTCTTCCGAAAGCGTGCTCAACAGCTGATTTTGCACCTCCGGCAGCAGCTTATTCTCTTCCAGCAGCGCCAGCTTCAGGGCGTTATCGCGCAGCGGGCTACCGTAATCGCCCAGCCAACGATTCTCATCCTGGCGCGGGGTGGCAACCGCCAGCTTCAGGGCGGCGTCGCCGCGCGGCGCATCGCCCATGGTTTTCAGCGCAATGCCGAGCTGCAGCAGCGGCAAGCCGGATCGCGCCTGGTCGTGACGGCTCCAGATTTCACGCAAGGCGCCGAGCGGCGCTTTTTGCTGACGCGCCAGCACCAGCGCGGCATAGGCCTGAGCGGCAAAGCGGCTAGCCTGGGCGTCGTCGCTGTAGCGCACGGTCATCAGGCCTGGCTCCTGCAGATAGCGCAGCAGGCGCTCGTTGCCTTTATTAATGGCGTTGACCGGTACGCTATAGCCCTGCTCGCTGGCGCGCACGAGGAAGTCCATGGCGTAGGCGGTCAGCCAGTACTCTTCCGGCCCCTCTCTATCCCATAACGCAAAGCCGCCGTTTTCCAGCTGCATCTGCAGCAGGCGTGAAATACCGACATCGATGGCCGCGCGGCGTTTTTCGTCGCTGTCACCGCTAATGCCCAGCGCCTTTAGCTGCGCCGCGCTGGTATACAGGGACGGGAACAGGCCGCTGGCGGTCTGCTCAAGGCAGCCGTAAGGATAGGCTTTCAGCTCGCGGATATAGCGGGCGAGATTCAACGGTGGTTTACCGCTGAGCAGCAGTTGGCCCTGCAGCGTTTGCGGGGCAAAGCCCTGGCTCTGCGCCGCCGGCGGCTGCCAGCTTTCACCTGGCTGCAGCACTGCGCCGCTGTTGACGGTCTGTGCCGGGTACGCCGGACGCACGCCGATTTTCCACTGTTTTTGCAGCGGGGCGAAGGTTTCGCCCGGCAGGCTCAGGCCGCTGATGGTGGCATTAACCTGACCATCGCCGAAGCCCGCCAGCGCGCTCACTGGTATAAACAGCGTGCTGCGCGCCCCCGGCGCCAGCTGTACCGGCGGCAGTTGGCCCTCGCTCAACGTTACCAGCCCGCTGGCGGTAAGATGTACCTGCAGGGTTTGCGGTTTGTCGGTCAGATTGCTGAGATCCAGCGCCAGCCGTGTGGTATCGCCGCTGGCGAGGAAGCGCGGGGTGTTCAGCTCGGCGATGACCGGGGCGGCCACCACCACTTTATCTTCGCTGCTGCCGAAGTCATCCGCCGTCCACGCCTGGGCCATCACCCGCAGCTCGCCGTTAAAATCGCCAATGGGTAACGTCACCGTGCCTTCGCCCTGATCGTTCAATACCACCGGCTGCGCCTGCTGGGCGACGATCGTCACGTGGTTGACCGGCGGTTTGCCGCCGCGTTTTAACTCGTCGCCATCGCCGCCGAAGCGCAGGCTGGCCACACGTCCCTGCCCTTCGATCACCTGGCCGTAGATGTCATAGATATCTGCGCCGTAACGCTTCTGGCCAAAGAAGGCGTTCCACGGATCCGGGGTAGCGTAATCGGTGATATTCAGTACTCCGCTATCCACCGCCGAGAGCAGGACGTTGACCCGTTTCGGCGCCTCGCCCTCTTTGACGCTGGCTTTCACTTTCACCGTCAGCGGCTGGTTGGGGCGCATTTTGTCCGGGGCCTCCAGCGCCAGCGTCAGGCGACGGTTTTCATCGCCCAGCGGCAGATGCAGCAGGCCCACCGCGCGTTTCGGCGTTGCCGAGCGCGATTTATCGCCGGGACGAACCACCAGCGTGCTGAGGTAGAGGTCGTGGCGATTCCAGGTTTTATCCACCGGGATCGACAGGTCCATCCCCTCCGCCGGGACGTCAATTTCCTGCCACCACAGCGGCCCTTCGCTGGATTCCACCATTGCGTAGCCTTTACCCGCCGCCGGGGCGGCGATGTGCAGCCTGATGGTGTCGCCCGGTTTATAGCTCGGTTTATCCAGCTTCATGGTGACCCGGTCAGGACGCGCCGCGCCGGCGCCTTCGCTGTTATCCTGCCAGCTGTAGCCCGCCCAGAAGCGCACGCTGCTGACCACGTCGTCCGGTCCTTTCACCTCCAGGCGATAGGATCCCCACTCCACCGGGAAGCTCACTTTGCCGATCTGGCCGGCCTGCAGGTCCAGCGACTCCTCGCCCTCCTGCAGATCTTTTTGATCGAACTGCGACTGCCAGCCTTCGCTGTCGGACCAGTTCCAGTAGTAGTCGCGCCGCTCGCGGATCAGCCGCACCTGGAGACCGGAGATCGCTTTTTTCTCGCCTTTGACGTCGGCATAGACGATATCAAACGCGGCGTTACTGTTTTCATCCACCACCGGCTGTTTCACGGTGGTATCGGTGCGGTAATCGTAAACGTCCTTCAGCGTAAATTGCGGGCGGATCCCCGGCAGCGCCTCGGCGGGCCAGATCGGCTGCTTAACCGTACGGGTCACCGGGCGACCGCCGGATTCCAGCAGGCTGGCCTGCAGCACCACCTGCAGCGGCGAATGGCTATCCTGCCACTGGCTTGAGGTGGTCACTTCGCCATGGCCTTTTTCGTCCAGCGTCAGCTGGACTTCATCCAGACTACGGGAGAGGTTTTCTTCCGCAATATCGCCGAACTGGAAGCCCGGCAGCGCAGCGACGGCGTCGCGCAGCGGGCGCAGGAACAGCTTGCCCTGCAACTGGTTGCCGCTGGCCGGCGCGCCGTAGAGATAAGCGCCGCTAACGCCAAAGGTGACGTCGGCATCCGGCGCGACTGGCGCGGCCTGCGGCGTCAGGTTCAGGGCCATGCGTTCCGGCATAAAGTCTTCAACGTGGAAATCCCATTCGCGCGGCTGATTGTCGCCGGCGCTGGCGCGAATGTGCCACATGCCGGTAGCCGCGCCGCTGTCGAGCGGATAAGTAAACTGGTACAGGCCATTCACTGGTTTGCTCATCACCGAGCGGATCACCTGACCGTCCGGCTGAACCACCTCGAGTTTCACCGGCTGCTCCGCCAGCGGCTTGCCGTCGCTATCGCGCAACAGCGCATTAAGGATCACCGTTTCGCCGGGACGATAGAGATCGCGCGGGCCAAACATAAAGAACTGTTTGCTAAAGCCGGGCGCGCCTGCGATAGAGAATTCCGCCAGATCCAGCGCCGGCAGCTTGAGGTCGAGCAGCGTGGTCTGCCCCTCTTTGCGCGCCAGCAGCAGCGCGGCTTCTTTATCGGTTTGCAGGGTGACGTGGCCCTGGCTGTCGCTTTTCGCTTCCGCCAGGGTCTGCCCTTTGGCATTGAGCAACTGCACCTCAATGCCCGACTGGGCGGCGCCGTTTTCCAGACTCTGGGTAAAAACGTCCAGCCGGTTATGGTAGCGATGCGCCGAGACGCCGATATCGCTGAGGGTAAACAGCGTCGCCGCGTTGCTGTAGCTATAACGGCCCGCCGGGTTCATGACCGCCACGTAGACGCCAGGCTGCTGGAGCGGCTTGATATCGCTCAGCGGCAGCAGCAGCTTTTCGCGAGTATTACGCGCCGGGTTGAGATCGAAGCGGCCGGTATAGACCAGATCCGCCATCTTCAGCAGTTCATCAGATTCCCAGTTGCTTAACGAGTTACGGTATTCCCACTGACTGACAAAGGCGGAGAGCGATTCCGGCTTAATGCGGAAGAAATTAACGTCGACATTATTGACGTTCAGCGCCATCACCGGCAGCCCGGCGACCACGTTGCCCGGCAGCAGCGAGCCGCGGCTGGCAAACCCAACGCTCGGTGCGATATCGCGGGTGGTCAGGGTCTTCTCAAACGGTTTATCGAGCGTCGCCTTGTTCAGGGCGGTCAGCGTCGGGTCGACTGAGACAATCAGCTCGCGCTTTGGCTCAAGGTGACGCAGACGCAGCTCTTTCAGATTCGGCGCCAGCTCCCAGGCACCGTCCACCTTACCGCTTTTCTTGTCGACCAGATGCACGCTGCGCGAGAAATCCTGGTCCGGCTGCAGCGGGACGGAAAACGTCAGCACCAGGGTCGCGGCGCCATCCAGTTGCACCTCCGAGGCGTCGAGGAGCGTCAGCGCTTTACCCTGGCTTTTTTCCGCCAGCGCCGCCAGCTGGGCGCGGTCCGGTTTTGCCGTCGCGCCTGGGTTGCTATCCGCGGCTGGCGCCGGGGCCGAGGCCTGCGGTGTACCGCTGTCATCACACCCGGTTAATGAAAATGCGGTAAGGAGCGCTAGTGATAGCGCCGCTAAACGAAATGGTTTCATCCTTCTAACCCCTCGGCCGATGAGCCTGATGCAATTTGTCACATTTATTATGCGTTATGGCGGCGCTTCTCAACAGTGACGAAGCGGGTTTCTGCCGATTAATCAGAAAAGTGCCGTGACGCCGTCCCCACTCTGGCGTCCTTAACTTGTCAGCGCCAGCTAAAACGCCGACAATTCAGTCATGAATAATAAAACGGAGGCACCTATGTCCACCTCGTTTTTTGTCGCTGCCGACTGGCTGGCAGAACATATTGATGACCCGGAAATTCAGATTATCGACGCCCGCATGGCGCCCGCCGGGCAGGAGGCCCTGCGGGATATGGCCGCGGAATACCGCGCCGGCCATGTGCCGAACGCGCTGTTTTTCGATATCGAGGCGCTATCCGACCACACCAGTCCGCTGCCGCATATGATGCCGCGGGCCGAAGCGTTTGCCGTCGCCATGCGCGAACTGGGCGTCTGCAGCGATAAGCATCTGGTGGTCTATGACGAAGGCAATCTGTTTTCCGCCCCGCGCGCGTGGTGGATGCTGCGCACCTTTGGCGTAGAGAAGGTGTCAATTCTGGCCGGCGGGCTGGAGGGCTGGCGGCGCGACGAACTGCCGCTGGAACAAGGGATGCCGGAGGTGGCCGAAGGGGAATTCGACGTGCGGTTCGATCCTCAACAAATTAAGCGTCTGACCGACGTCCTGTTGGTCAGCCATGAAGGATCGGCGCAGATTGTCGATGCCCGTCCGGCGGCCCGGTTTAACGGCCAGGCCGACGAACCGCGCCCGGGCCTGCGCCGCGGGCATATCCCCGGCGCGCTGAACGTACCGTGGACGGATCTGGTGATTAACGGCGAACTGAAAACCGTTGACGAGCTGAACGACATCTTTTTACGTCAGGGTGTCGATTTTGAACGGCCGATCATCGCCAGCTGCGGCTCGGGGGTGACGGCGGCGGTGGTCGTGCTGGCGCTCACCACGCTTGGCGTGAACGGCGTCTGCCTGTATGACGGCTCCTGGAGCGAATGGGGCGCGCGGAGCGATCTGCCGATTGAACCGGCCCCTGCCGCTCCGTAAACACAGCGTGACCGCGGGCCTCCCGTTCCGCGGTCACTAAATAATTTCTGATTTTCTCTCCCACTTTCTTCTGCTTCTCGCTAAACCGGTTACTCTGTGCTGCCGCAGGGTTTGTTCCTGCCGTATTCGCTTTACTGCCACTCACTATATAAGGAAATTGAATAATGGCATTTTCATTACCGGATCTCATGGATGTCGTACATAAGTACAACCGCAATCCCACTCCGAAACCGATTCCCGTAGACGAAGTGGATCGCCTGCGGGTACGGAAATATCGTGACCCGCAAAATAGCGAAACCGTGGCGCTTCCGGAGAGTCTGAAAGCGCTGTTGGCCTACGATTGCCAACTGAAAAGCCCCCACGGACAGCTGGTACTGGAATGGGTTGTGGACTCCATTGATGAACATGGCGTCCTGCTTTCCGACTCGCTGGATGAAGATGCTTATTACATGAATGGTCTTGATATGGCCGGACTGGACTTTGAAGAGCTGATGCCCGTCTGGAACGACGATCCGCGTCTTCCTGCCCTGATTCGCATCAGCCACGCCGGCGATCAGCAGGTATTTATCTATGTCACTGAACGTGATGAACAGGGTGAATATCCTGTTGTCCGCTTCGAGGGTAAAGAGAATGATCTCTGGCTGGCAGAATCGTCACTGATTGAATATCTGCAGGGGATCTTTGCCGGCAGCGAGGAGAGTCACGACGAATGGCAGCATCAGCAGACCCTCAATGAGGCACGCGATGGCGCCTTGCTGGAGCTGGAATATATTCATGAGGATCTTTACGCCAGGCTCGAAGGCTGTCCTGACTAATTCACCATCTCACCCCGGATGACGCGATTAACGCGCGCCGCCGGGGCCTGCTCCAGGAGGGAGCGTTTTATCCGTAACCTGATGTCACCACAAGGAGTGAAAATGGCATTAGTCTCTAACCCACATTCGGCTTATTCACCGCGCCTTCCCTGGCTGGGAGGTATAGCTGGCCTGCTGGCAGGCGGCGCGATCCTTTATTTTTGGCCGCAATGGAACCGGACATGGCTAAGCCTGGTGCCTGCGCCAGTCTCCGTGTATACCCGCTTTCTCGGGGTCACTCTCGAAGACGTTCCGTTAGTCACCTATTGCCATCAGGCGCTGCTGGGTTTTCTGATGGTGCTGCTCGCGCCCGGTTACGGTAAGTCGACCCTTGCCGCGTGGATGATGCATAACCCAGCGTCAAGCCGGCGCTGGCCCGGCGAGGTATTCCGTGCCTGGGTCACAAAATTTGGCCTGCTGGTCATGGTCTTTTGCAATCTGTTCTTTTTGTCCCGGGTCCCATCCGGAACCCTGGCGTTATACATTTTTATTCTCCAGCACATCAGCGTTGCCGCGGCGGTGGCGTCAGGGGTGCTGCTCCTGCGTGACGCCCGGCGCCTGGCCCGCACGTTCGACGCTCAGCTGGCGGACCTGCGTCTTCTCATGATACTTACCCTCGGGTTCCAGACGATTTTGCCGGCGCAGATCGCGCTGATGAGCGCCCGGGGCGTGAATACGCCGCTGGGCTGGTACATTGTTATCGCGCAAATGGCAGGGGTGTTACTGGCGTTTATGCTGGTCGGCGGGCTGGTGGCAGCGCTACGTTCTCTGCTGGGCGAAGAGAGGTGCCGGGCCTGGCGCGGGGATATGGCGCTCTTCAACGGCATTGTCACACTGTGCGTGACGGGATTTCTCCTCTATCACATGGTGTCTGCCTATCCGCGAATCTTTGCCGCCCTGCATTAGCTTTTGCCACCCCGCTTTTGTGCCTCGAACTGGAAGCAGAAAGAAACAGCGGGGGCTGCCGCCCCCGCTGTCAGATAATGCGGTTCTGCTTAAAATCGCGCAGGAAGCTGCCCCAGCGCTTTTCATAGAACGGCGTGATATGGGCAATCATAAAGTGGCTGATGCCCTTCTCGCCTTCCACCACCTGGCAAATATCGATAGGTTCGTCGCCTGGCAAGGTATCGGTGGCCACGCTGCCGGTGGTCTGGATAATGGCTTCAATATCTCCTTCCGCTTCAATCCCAATCAATAAGTTGGCCGGCGCGTCGGCGCGCTCTTTAATCGAGCACAGAAACGCCCGCTTGACGGTCTTCAGCGTTTTGAACAACGTGGTCAGCGAATCGACCATCTGCGCCGGCGGTTCGGCGACTTCAGACAGCAGCAGCGCTTCGCCGCCTTCCAGTACCGTCTGGGTGCTCAGTGGGCTGCCCTCTTCGCCTAACAGATGGCTGATTTCCCGTGGGGTGAACTCTTTGCCGCTCGGCAGCTTCGGGTTGAGGAATAACGATTCGCCCAGCGTCATCGCCATCAGCGTGCGGGCCGGCATCATCACGAAAGCTTGTTCATCCGCCACCGCCTGCTGCAGCGCCTCCAGCGAGGTAAAGAATGGGATCACCGAGGTACCGTCGTCTTTTTCCCAATGCTGCAGATCCAGCGCGCTATCTTCGACAATCTGCTCGCCATCGGCTGCCCTGCCCGGCACCCAGACGGTGGCCTCCAGCAGCGCGCTGAAAAATGCCGGACGATGGGCGGGCTCAGTCGCCGCTTTTTCCAGCAGGGTTTCTAATTCATTTTTTGTATCTGACATAGTTTGGCTACTTCACAATGAATTGCCCGGCGGCCATTCGTCCACGGGGGCATATGGTTTTCCTGGCCGGGTAAGCGCAGCGCCACCCGGCAAGGCCATTACTCAGCTGTCAGCAGGTTAGCAATGGTACGCACGCCAAGCCCGGTGGCGCCCGCCGACCACTGCTCAACGGCAGATTTGCGGTAGGTTGCCGAACAGTCGATATGCAGCCAACCCTGATGGTAGTTTTCCACGAAGTGGGACAGGAAGCCCGCCGCGGTGCTGGCGCCGGCCGGATAGGCCGCGCTGCCGGTGTTGTTCAGGTCAGCAAAGTTGGACGGCAGCTGGTTGCGGTGGAACTCGGCCAGCGGCAGACGCCAGAAGGCTTCGTTTTCCGCCTGAGCGCTCGCCAGCAGGCGATTCGCCAGCGCATCGTCAAAGCTGAACAGCGCGTGGTAATCATTGCCCAACGCGGTTTTCGCCGCGCCGGTCAGGGTGGCGGCGTCGATGATCAGCTCTGGCTTCTGCGCCGAGGCGTCAATCAGGCCATCCGCCAGCACCAGGCGGCCTTCCGCGTCAGTGTTCATAACTTCAACGGTTTTGCCGTTGCGATAATGAATAATATCGCCCAGTTTGAAGGCGTTACCGCTGATCAGGTTGTCGGCGCAGCACAGGTAGAGCTTCACGCGTTTGTTCAGACCGCGGGTAATGGCGAAAGCCAGCGCGCCGGTGATAGTCGCCGCACCGCCCATATCGGATTTCATCGAATCCATAAAGGCGCTTTGCTTGATGCTGTAGCCGCCGGAATCAAAGGTGATGCCTTTGCCCACCAGGCAGGCGTATACCGGCGCCTCTTTATCGCCGGTCGGGTTATAGTCCAGCGCCAGCAGAACCGGCGGGCGCTCGGAGCCGCGGCCCACGGTATGCAGACCAAGATAGCCCTGCTCGCGCAGATCTTCGCCTTTGGTGATGCGATAGCTTATCTTCTCACCCGCCACGCCGCACAGCAGGTCGACAGCGCGCTGCGCCAGCTGCTCCGGACCCAGCTCTTCCGCCGGCGCATTGATGGTGTCGCGCACCCAGTCGATGATCGTCAGGCGGTTATCCAGCTCGCTGCGCTGCGCGTCGTCAAGGGATGGCCATTCGACCTGACGCTGACCTTTCGGCCCTTTATAGCCGGCCCAAAAGGCCCAGGCGCGATCGGTGTTCCAGCCTTCGCCGCTCAGGGCGACGTGCTTGATGCCCATGCCGTCAATTTTGCGCGCCGCGCGCTGGATAAGCCCGAGGTCGTCTTTACCGTTGAGATGTAGAGCGATGCCGTCGTTATTGATGCTCCAGGTCGCTTTTTCTCCCCAGCGTCCATCGGCTGGCTGAGTAGAAAGCGTAATCTTCATAGCTTCGGTCATTATCATTATCCTTCTTAGCAAACGGGCCACCCTATGGCAGCCCGTTAAAATGTTTTCGCTTAACGCGAAATTATTCGGCCTCGTCTAGCCAGACTAGCAGAATCGCCTCGAGAATTTTTTCATTGGATGCGTTTGGATCATCATCAAACTCTTCCAAATCGCAAATCCACTGATGCATGTCGGTAAAGCGAACGGTTTTCGGGTCGAGATCCGGGTAAGCGTCATACAAGGCTTCGCCGATTTCGCGACTGTCGGTCCATTTCAGTGCCATATTAGTGCTCGCGTGCGTGGTTGATGGTGTAACGCGGGATCTCAACGACCAGATCTTCGTCGGTGACGCGCGCCTGGCAGCTCAGACGGCTGTCAGGTTCCAGCCCCCAGGCTTTATCCAGCATGTCGTCTTCATCTTCGCTACTTTCCGCCAGCGAGTCAAAACCTTCACGCACGATGCAGTGGCAGGTGGTGCAGGCACAGGATTTTTCGCAGGCGTGTTCAATTTCGATACCGCTACGCAGCGCGGCATCGAGAATGGTTTCACCGGTCTCAGCTTCCACAACGATGCCATCCGGACACAGGTCCTGGTGGGGCAGAAATACAATTTTTGGCATTTTAAACCTCGTCCACGGATTGGCCTTTCAGCGCGATACGGACCGACTGATCCATACGGCGAGCGGCGAATTCCTGGGTTTGTGTGTCGATATTTTTAATCGCTTCTTTAATCGCGTCAGCGTCGTCGCCTGCCGCGGCGGCGCGTACCTGCTCCGCAGCGGCATCGATGGCCTGACGCTCCGCGGCGCTTAACAGCGCGGCGTCGGCGGCCAGCGCGCTTGTCAGGCTCTCCAGTACGCGCGCGGCTTCCACTTTCTGTTCAGCCAGCATGCGCGCCTGAATATCCTGTTCGGCGTAGCTCATCGAATCTTTAATCATGGTGGCGATTTCGCCATCGGTCAGACCGTAAGACGGTTTCACCTGGATGGAGGCTTCCACGCCGGTCGATTTTTCCATCGCCGTAACGCTCAGCAGGCCATCGGCATCCACCTGGAAGGTAACGCGAATATGCGCCCCGCCCGCCGGCAGCGCCGGGATACCGCGCAGCGCAAAGCGCGCCAGCGAACGGCAATCCTGGACCAGCTCACGCTCGCCCTGCATCACGTGAATGGACATCGCCGTCTGGCCATCTTTGAAGGTGGTAAACTCCTGCGCGCGGGCCACCGGAATGGTGGTATTACGCGGGATCACTTTCTCCACCAGGCCGCCCATGGTTTCCAGGCCTAACGACAGCGGGATAACGTCGAGCAGCAGCAGTTCGCTGTCCGGCTTGTTGCCCACCAGGATATCGGCCTGGATCGCCGCGCCGATGGCGACAACTTTGTCCGGGTCAATGGAGGTCAGCGGAGTGCGACCGAAGAACTCGCCAACGCGCTCACGCACCAGCGGCACGCGGGTCGAACCGCCGACCATCACCACTTCCAGCACTTCTTGCGCTTCAACGCCAGCGTCTTTTAGCGCCCGACGGCAGGCCATCAGGGTACGTTTTACCAGCGGGGCAATCAGATCGTTAAACTGGCTGCGGGTGATATCGCCCTGCCAGCCGCCGACCTCGACGTGCGCTGCCTCGGCATCGCTCAAGGCGATTTTCGCCGCGATGGCGGCATCCAGCAGCTCACGCTGCAGACGGTTATCGCTGCGGTCGCTGAAGCCCGCCTGCTCGCGCAGGTAGTCAGCCAGCAGGTGATCGAAATCATCGCCGCCGAGAGCCGAGTCGCCGCCGGTGGCCAGCACTTCAAACACCCCGCGGCTTAAACGCAGAATGGAGATATCAAAGGTGCCGCCGCCGAGATCGTAGACCGCAATCACCCCTTCCTGGCCGGAGTCGAGGCCGTAGGCAATAGCCGCCGCGGTCGGCTCATTGAGCAGGCGCAGCACGTGCAGGCCCGCCAGACGCGCCGCGTCTTTGGTTCCCTGGCGCTGAGCGTCATCGAAGTAAGCGGGAACGGTAATGACCACGCCGTCGAGTTCGCCGGCCAGCGCTTCGGTCGCCCGGGCGGCCAGCGCTTTGAGGATATCGGCGGAGACGCGAATCGGGTTCAGCAGGCCGCCGGCGGTCTGGATCATCGGCAGGCCGTTTTCACTGGCCTGCAGCTGATACGGCAGATGCGGGTAACGGTTTTGAATATCGGCGAGGGAGCGCCCCATCATCCGCTTCACGGAGCTGATGGTATTGGCAGGATCCTGAGCGGCGTTAAGCCGGGCGTCATAGCCGACGGTCAGCCCCGAAGCGTGGTAGTTCACCACCGACGGCAGCAGATAGCGGCCTTGATGATCGGGCAGAGTCTCGGCCTGGCCGCTACGCACGGTAGCCACCAGAGAATTGGTGGTGCCCAGGTCGATACCGGCCGCCAGACGACGCTGGTGCGGCGCGGCGCTCAGGCCGGGCTCACTAATTTGTAATAAGGCCATAATTGCTTCCGAAAATTAAAAATCGAGCAGTTTTTCTTCGAGTTCTTCAGCACTGCTGCGCAGTTTATCGAGGAAACGGAGCTTACGAACCGTGTCCGCCGCCGCCTCCCAGCTCTCATTATGCAATTGGTCAACCATCAGCTGCTGACGGGTATCAAACAGCGCTTTCACCCGTTTGATAAAACCTTCCAGCCGCGCGTCGTCTTTCGCCTGGCCGATCTCATCCAGCTCTTCGCGCAATTCCAGCTGTTCCATCAGGAACGCGGTATCGCGAACGGTATGCTGCTCGCTGGCCAGATCGAAGCCATGCAGCGAAAGGAGATATTCTGCGCGAGTCAGCGGATGGCGCAGCGTCTGCCAGGCCTGGTTTATAGTGGCGGAATGCTGAACCGCCGCAAGCTGTTCCGCCGCAGGCGCGCTGGCAAATTTATCCGGATGGTACTGGCGCTGCAGATCCTGATACCGGACAGCCAGTTGTTCAAGCGAGAGGGTATAGCTGGCTGGTAACCCGAAGAGGGTGAAATAGTCCATAGTAACCTCAGGGTCATGCATCTAAATTAAAACCCCACGCGCGGCGTGACCGCGGTGGGGTTGAGGAGTACCGATTATACGTTAAAGCTTTCGCCGCAGCCGCACTCATCTTTGACGTTAGGGTTAGTGAATTTGAACCCTTCGTTGAGGCCTTCTTTGACGAAGTCCAGCTGAGTGCCGTCGAGGAATTGCAGACTTTTGCCGTCGATCACGACCTTCACGCCTTTGTCTTCAAACACGGTGTCTTCAGCCGCCGGCTCGTCAACAAACTCCAGTACATAGGCCATACCCGAGCAGCCGGAGGTTCTTACGCCCAGGCGCAGGCCAAACCCTTTACCGCGGTTCGCCAGGAAGGCATTGACTCGCGCTGCTGCACTGTCGCTAAGAGTAATCGACATAACAAAACCTCAACTAATTATTTTGCTTCACGTTTGCTTTTGTAATCCGCAATCGCGGCTTTAATCGCGTCTTCCGCCAGGATCGAGCAGTGGATTTTCACCGGCGGCAGTTCCAGTTCATCGGCGATATCGGTGTTCTTGATCGCCTGCGCTTCGTCCAGCGATTTGCCCTTCACCCACTCGGTAACCAGGGAGCTGGAAGCGATAGCGGAACCGCAGCCGTAGGTCTTGAAGCGCGCGTCTTCAATGATACCTTCATTGTTGACTTTAATCTGCAGCTTCATCACGTCGCCGCAGGCCGGCGCGCCGACCATGCCGCTGCCGACGTTCTCGTCGCTGTTGTCAAAAGAGCCGACGTTGCGCGGATTCTCGTAATGATCGATAACTTTTTCGCTGTAAGCCATGATGAATTCTCCTTATTGGTGCCGAATTAGTGATGTGACCATTCAATGCTGTTCAGATCCACGCCCTGTTTGAACATTTCCCACAGCGGAGAAAGCTCGCGCAGACGGCCAATGGATTTGCGAATCAGATCGATGGCATAGTCAATCTCTTCTTCGGTAGTGAAACGACCTAAAGAGAAACGAATAGAACTGTGCGCCAGTTCATCAGTCATGCCTAACGCGCGCAGCACGTAGGATGGCTCAAGGCTCGCGGAAGTACAGGCTGAACCGGAGGAAACCGCCAGGTCTTTCAGCGCCATAATCAGCGACTCGCCTTCAACATAGTTGAAGCTGACGTTAAGAATGTTCGGCGCGCCCTGCTCGAGGTCGCCGTTGAGGTACACTTCTTCCATATCCTTCACGCCGTTCCACAGACGGTTGCGCAGCGTGCGCAGACGCGCCATCTCGCTTTCCATCTCTTCTTTGGCGATACGGTAAGCTTCACCCATGCCGACGATCTGGTGAACAGGCAGAGTACCGGAACGCATACCGCGCTCGTGGCCGCCGCCGTGGATTTGCGCTTCGATACGAATACGCGGCTTACGACGCACGTACAGCGCGCCGATGCCTTTCGGACCGTAGATTTTGTGACCGGAGAAGGACATCAGGTCAACTTTCAGCTGGCTCAGATCGATAGGCAGCTTGCCCACGCTCTGGGTGGCGTCTACGTGGTAAATGATACCGCGGGCGCGACACATCTCGCCGATGGTAGCGATATCCTGCACCACGCCGATTTCGTTATTCACATGCATGATGGAAACCAGGATGGTGTCGTCACGCATCGCTGCTTCCAGCTCTTTCAGATCGATAATCCCGTTGCTCTGCGGCGCCAGGTAGGTCACTTCGAAGCCTTCGCGCTCCAGCTGTCGGCAGGTATCCAGAACCGCTTTATGCTCGGTTTTGCTGGTGATGATGTGCTTGCCTTTTTTCTGATAAAAGTTGGCTGCACCCTTGATCGCCAGGTTGTCGGATTCAGTCGCACCAGAGGTAAAGACGATTTCGCGCGGGTCGGCGCCGACCAGCTCGGCAATCTGATTGCGGGCGATATCAACCGCCTCCTCAGCCTGCCAGCCAAAACGGTGGGAACGGGAGGCCGGGTTACCAAAGGTCCCGTCCATGGTCAGGAACTGCATCATTTTCTCGGCAACACGCGGGTCCACCGGCGTGGTTGCGGAGTAATCGAGGTAAATCGGTAATTTCATTGCTCTTAAACTCCGTACATCACTCAATGCAAGGAATCAGGCAACCGGCTTGATGTACGACCGAGTACACGGAATGTCGGAGCATCCCGGCCTGATTCTGAAAGCTCTTTATAATCGTTGTCCCGCCGTTTCGCGCCGCCTTGCCCTGTCAGCCGCAGCCCGAAACGGGACGGGTCACTCAGGCGCGCAGTTTAACGTCAATCGCGTCCTGGGTGCGCGCATTGCGCTGGGTTTCGTGCTGATGCTGACGACCGGAAACATCGAGGATCTCCTGGTTATTCACCAGTTCCCCGAGGGTGATATTGTTCAGGAAGCCGGTCAGGCGCTCGCTCAGGTCGCGCCACAGCGCGTGAGTCAGGCATTTATCGCCGCCCTGACAGCCGCCCTTGCCCTGGCAACGGGTGGCGTCAACGGATTCGTCCACGGCGCTAATGACTTCGCCGACGGCGATACTGCCGGCATCTTTACCTAACAGATAACCACCACCTGGGCCACGAACGCTGGAAACCAGGCCATTTTTACGCAGGCGAGAGAACAGCTGTTCCAGATAGGAAAGCGAAATTCCCTGACGCTCTGAAATATCTGCCAACGGCACCGGGCCCGTTTCAGAGTTGAGCGCAACGTCAAGCATCGCGGTCACGGCATAACGCCCTTTAGATGTCAGTCTCATGTCTTACTTAACCTCAAACTCGCCCCTGGCCGGGCTTTTTATTAATATGGGTATTGCATAGCAGGGCCAAGTCTGACATTCCCGAGTAATTTGGTCAACTATTTACTTGACTGTTTTAGTCAGGTATTTGGCTTTCCGTGCCGTTTTACTTCCGCATAGCCTGATACCTTCATCCCGCCAGGCGAGCCCGATTCGTAGCCCGGACAAGCGAAGCGCCATCCGGCGTTAACGCGGTTACTTACCTTTATTCTGCTGCTCAATAGACGCCAGCATGCCGCGCAGGATGTTCAACTCCTGGCTTTCCGGACGCGCGCGGGTGAACAGACGACGCAGCTTGTTCATCACCTGCCCCGGATGATTCGGGCGGATAAAGCCGGTCGCCAGCAGCGTCTGCTCAAGATGGTCGTAGAATCGCTCCAGATCGTCCACCAGCGGGTACGGCGCCTCTTCATGCTCAACCGCCGGCTGCGCTTGCTCCTGCGCCGCCAGCCAGGCCATCCGCACTTCATAGGCGATAACCTGCACCGCCATCGCCAGGTTCAGCGAGCTGTACTCCGGGTTGGCGGCGATCGCCACGTGATAGTGGCACTTCTGCAGTTCATCGTTGGTCAGACCAACGCGCTCGCGGCCAAAGACCAGCGCCACCGGCGCATGCTGACCTTCGGCGACGCTTTTCAGACCGCATTCGCGCGGGTCGAGCATCGGCCACGGCAGCGTGCGGGAGCGCGCGCTGGTGCCAACCACCAGGCTACAGCCTGCCAGCGCTTCATCAAGGGTATCGACAATCTGCGCGTTGCCGATCACGTCGCTGGCGCCCGCGGCCAGGGCTATCGCCTGCGAATCAGGTTTGACCAGCGGATTGACCAGCCACAGGTTAGTTAAGCCCATGGTTTTCATCGCGCGGGCTACGGAGCCCATGTTGCCGGTATGGGAGGTTTCTACCAGTACGATTCGAATATTTTGCAGCATTATGGTTCTTCGGCTAAAGATTATTCGTGCATGCTACCATAAAACGGAGACATAAGCAGATTTGGCTGCTATTATATGCGCCGTTTTTTCCCGTTCTTTAACATCCAGTGAGAGAGACCGATGCATCCGATGCTGAACATCGCCGTGCGCGCCGCGCGCAAGGCGGGTAATTTAATTGCCAAACACTACGAAACGCCAGACACCGTAGAAACCAGCCAGAAAGGCAGCAATGATTTTGTGACCAACGTCGATAAAGCCGCCGAAGCGATTATTATCGAAACCATTCGCAAATCTTACCCGCAGCACACCATTATCACCGAAGAAAGCGGTGAACACGCTGGCGAAGAGCAGGATGTTCAATGGGTTATCGATCCACTGGATGGCACCACCAACTTCGTTAAACGTCTGCCGCACTTCTCTGTTTCCATCGCCGTACGCATCAAAGGGCGTACTGAAGTCGCGGTGGTCTACGATCCGATGCGTAACGAACTGTTTACCGCGACCCGCGGCCAGGGCGCGCAGCTGAACGGCTACCGTCTGCGCGGCAGCAACGCTCGCGACCTCGACGGCACCATTATCGCGACCGGCTTCCCGTTCAAAGCGAAGCAGCACGCCACCACCTACATGAATATTCTCGGCAACATGTTTACCGAATGTGCCGACTTCCGTCGCACCGGCTCTGCCGCGCTGGATCTGGCCTATGTGGCCGCCGGCCGCGTTGACGGTTACTTTGAGATCGCCCTGAAACCATGGGATTTCGCCGCAGGCGAGCTGATCGCCCGTGAAGCTGGCGCGATTGTCTGCGACTTCACCGGCGGTCATAACTATATGCTGACGGGCAACATCGTTGCCGGTAACCCGCGCGTGGTGAAAGCGATGCTGGCGAACATGCGCGAGCAGCTGAGCGACGCGCTGAAGCGTTAATCTCTTACTGATGTCAAAAAGGAAGCAGCGGCTTCCTTTTTTTATGTCATTTTATCATGTTGAGGATCTGGCGAATCACCGCATTGCCGCCAATACAGAGCACCGTCAGGCCGCTAAATAAGGCCAGCGGTCCGCGCCAGCGCAGACAGCCCTGCGTCCCCAGCCAGCGCCGGAAACACAGCGCTATCCCTACCGTCGCCAGGCGGGCTAACAGCACGCCGACCATCGCCGGAACCAGCAGCAGCCATCCCCACAGAGGCAGCTCATACTGCTGCGCACTGAGTAAAATCCATACCAGCTGAAACGGCAGATAAAAGCTCAGGGCAAAGATCAGCGGAATGCGAATATTGCCTGCCGGTGCGGCAACGCCCTGAAAGTCGCGCCAGCCGTCGCGCAGCAGTATTCCAGCCAGCACCAGCGTGGCCAGATAGCATACGTCGTTAAAGATGCCCACGATCTGCATTAGCCTGTCGCTGCTTAGCTTACCCATAAACGCGAAACGCCAGAAAATGATCACCAGAAAACCGAACTGCAACACCCAGCTGCGCAGGATCCAGTCGACCATCTCCCGCGGCGAGGGCTGGTTATGCACAGCCCAGGCAACAATGGGCAGTTTACTGTGACCGGGATGACAAAAGGCCAGCACGAAGCCCGACAGCGTTAGGGTGGCGTAGGCCACCTGCGGAATATCCGCGACACTCGCCACCCCGAATCGCATAACATACGGCATAGCGTGGTAGACACGCACCAGATCTGACGGCCACCAGCTGGCCAGGGCTGGAAACCAGAATACGATCGCCAGGCCCGCCAGCAGCCCGGCGGCGCCGGCGCAGCCATAATAGAACCGCCCGCTCTGCGCGGGAGAAACGATATTTGCGGCCATAGCGACTCCTTGTCATCCGCCGAAAAGCGGAAAACTAGAGCATCGCTTCGCCAGCGGCAAGCGCTGGCGCCCACTTTAGGATTTGCGCCCGGCGTCTGTCTAAAACGGACGGATCCCACCGCCGGCAGGGACGGCGCTGAGCCACATCACCCCTGCCGCCGCCAGCAATATGACGCCGCCGGCCAGCGCCAGCGTCGCCCAACTAACCTGCTTCCACAACGCTGGCGCCTGATGGCGACTGAGGCGGATCGCCAGTTGGCGGAACCCATGCACCAACAGCGCCAGCGCCGTGATAGTCAACGAGGTTCCCGCCGCCATCGCCAGCGCCGCCGCCATCCCCCAGCCAAAAACGCCGATTACCTTGCTGAACAGCAGAACCATGATCGCCCCCGAGCAGGGACGCATGCCCATCGACAGGACAATCGCGGCGCGAGCCCGCCAGTCGTCGCCGGCCTGCAGCTGCTCCGGGGCCGGGAGATGCTGATGCCCGCAGCCGCAGTGTTCGTTATGAACATGGTGCGGGGTAAAAGCGGTAAACGTTGGCCGGCGCAGCAGCAGACGCAGCTTTTTTAACGCCCGCCAGCACAGCAGCAGCCCTAACGCACCCACCAGCAAATAGCTCCCCTTCTCCAGCCAGAAACTACTGAGATGCAGCTGGCGCGCCGGCAGATGCAGCAGCGCCAGCACCACGACCACCAGCGCGATGGCCACCAGCCCCTGTAATAAAGAGGCGGCCAGCGTCAGGCCAATGCTTGATTTCAGCTTCGCGGGATGGGTGGCAAGCCAGGTCGTAATGACAATTTTACCGTGTCCGGGCCCTAAGGCATGGAGCACCCCGTAAACGAAGCTAAACCCCAGCAGAGACAGCCCTGCCGCCGCCGGGTTCTCCGCCACCGCCTGCAGCAGGCGGCTGAGTTCCAGGTTGAGCGAACGCTGCCAGACTGCGCTCTGCATCAGCACCTGCGGCCACGCCCGCCACAGCCAAATGCCGCCGATGATGCTCACCGCCAGCAACAGCGCCAGCGGCCACAGCGCTTTCCAGCGCGAAGATCGCGCACGCGGAGTAAAAATTACTGACATGTCAGGGTCACCTTCTGGGCAAAATAGCTGCCCAGCGCCATATCCTCCGGCGGCGCATCCGCTTTATCCAGCGACTGGGCGTATGAGAGCATTTTGTCGTTCGGTTTTGGCGTCATCACCGTTGCCTTACAGGCGGCCCGCAGCCCTGCGGGCAGGGAAAAATCGCTATCCTTGTCATAAAACATATCGACGTAGTAGGTCGGGTCGAAGGTGGAAAAGGTAAACGTCTGCCCGGCAACGGGTTGCGGCGTCGCCAGCGGCAGGGTAAAGGTCAGTACCGCCTGCAGGCCGTCGCGCTCAAGACCGTATCCGTCGGGGCGATTGTCAAATTTCACCCGCTGGCCGTTGTGCCACAGCTCGCTGAAATAGTGCTGGCCGAGCACGTTGGCCATCACCTCCGCCGCAAGTTTTTTCCATACTTCGCTACCCGGTTTAGCGTTTCCGGCGTCGTAAAGCAGATCCGAGGAGGTTATTTCATCCATTGTCCAGCGCATTTTAAAGGCGCTCAGCAGGCCGTCTTTGACCACCGGCTCGCTCTGCAAACTGATGAAGCTATGCGGATGCGCAGCGGCTGTCCATGATAAAACCATGAAAAACGCCGCGCTGGTGCATTGTTTCACTCTGTTCATCTGTTCCTCACGTGAAAAAATTCTGTGAACTTCGCCAGCAATCCTGAGCTAAAGCGGGCGCACTTCCCTGCCCCCGCCGCCGTCATTGTCTATCCTTAGCGGAAACCCTAACTGGAACTTACCAGATGATGACCGTCATTGAACCACCATCTGCGCTTTCCAGTCCACAGCGCCGTAGCCAGGTGCTCCTGATGTTTTATCTGCCCGGACAGTCGGTAACGACTGAACGGCTTGGCAGAATCAACCTCGTTGATGAGACCACGGCCCGGCAGGATATCGAGGAGACCGGACGCGAAATTCAGCGTTACCACCGCCTGACCCTTCGGTCACAGGTGGACGGCAGCTATCGGATTGAAGGCGCCGCGCTCGACCAACGTTTATGCCTGCTGCATGCGCTGCGGCGGGGGCTGCGCCTCTGCCCACAGTTCGTTAATCATCATTTTACCCCGGCGCTGAAAACGCAGCTTAAACAGGAAGGCATCGCCCGTACCTTATACGATGATACCAATCTGCAGGCGCTGGTGAACCGCTGCGCGCGGGCGCTCAATCGCCAGTTTGACTGCCGCGACGTGCAGTTTCTGCGCTTGTACCTGCAGTACTGTCTGCTCGAACATCACCGGGGATACTCTCCGGACTTCAATGAGGAACAGCAACGCTGGGCTCAAACCGCCGCCGAGTTCACTCTGGCGCAGGAGATTGTCCGCCACTGGCAGCGCCGGGTCGGCGCTCCGCCGCATGTCGGAGAGCCTTTTTTCCTCTCGCTGCTGTTTATGTTGCTCAAAACCCCCGATCCGCTTCGCGATGGTCACCCGCAGGATCGACGCCTGCGGCTGGCTATTTCCGGCCTGATCCACCGCTTCCAGATGCTCGCCGGCAGGTCGTTCAGTGACGAGCAGGGGCTGAGCGACCAGCTTTATATTCACTTGTCGCAGGCATTGATCCGCAGCGTGTTTGCCATCGGCATCGACAGCACGCTCACGGAGGAAGTGAGCCGGCTCTATCCTCGTTTACTGCGTACCACCCAGGCGGCATTGAGCGAATTCGAGGAGGCCTGGCACGTCCGTTTTAATGAGGAAGAGACCAGCTTAATCGCGGTGATCTTTGGCGCCTGGCTGATGCAGAAAAGCGACCTGCACGAGAAGCAGGTTCTGCTGCTGACCGATGATAATCCGGATATGGAAGCGGCCCTGGAGCAGCAGCTGCGCGAACTGACGCTGCTGCCGCTGAATATCAAATACCAGAGCGTAGAGCGCTTTCAGAAGGAAGGCGCGCCCAAAGGGGTGACGCTTATCGTCACTCCCTATGCGACGGCGCTGCCGCTGTTTTCACCGCCGCTGATCCACGCGGAGAACTGCTTCACCGAACGCCAGCAGCAGCATATCTGCGCCATGCTCGAGGACTAGGCCGCCACCGCTTTTGGCCGTATAGCCATCGCCGGGAGCGTCAGCAGGGCCATCACCCAGAATACGCCCTGGTGCAGGTGCTGATAGAGGAAACCGGCGAAGACGGTCATGATGGCAATACTGCCGCCCATCGCCACCGCGGAGTAGACGGCCTGCAGACGGATCACTTCGCTACCCTGACGGGCGGCGATATAGCGCATCGCCGCCAGATGACACACCGTGAAGGTGCCACAGTGAAGGATCTGCGCAAGGATGAGTCCCGGCAGCGCCGTGGTCCAGCCCATCAGTCCCCAGCGAATCAGCCCGCAGACGGCGGAGAGCAACAGCAGGTCGCGGGCGCTGAAGCGGCGGAACACCTTTTTACTCAACGCGAAGATCACCACTTCCGCCACCACGCCTAACGACCACAGATAACCGACCGCCGAGGCGGAATAGCCGGCCTGCTGCCAGTAGATGGCGCTAAAGCCATAGTAGGCGGCATGCGCTCCCTGCAGCAGACAAACGCAGGCGAGAAAGCGCCAGCTTTGGCGCACCAGCGTCAGCCAGGCCGCCATTCCGGCCCCCTGCTGCTGGCGCGACTCCCCCTGGGGCATCACCGACGGCTTAAGCAGCATGCCGAGCAGCATCGAGGCGACCCCCAGGCTTAGCATCAGCAGGATCGCCCGGTAATCGAACAGGCTCACCAGCTTGCCGGTCAGCGCCGAACCAATCACAAAGGCAATAGAGCCCCACAGCCGCACCCGGCCATAGTCCATTGTGATCTGCTTTTGCCAGGTATTGGCCAGAGCATCCGTCAGCGGCACCAGCGGCGAAAAGAACAGGTTGAAGCCGATGATGATCGCCAGCAGCCATGCTACGTGGCTGCCGGCCCAGAAGGCCAGCGCGAAGAGCAAGGTTAACAGCGCCAGCACGCGCAGCGCGGCGATCAGCCGGGAGGGATCGCTCACCCGCGGGGCAATCAGCAGACTGCCGAGAAAACGGGCCACCAGACCGGCGCCAAGCAAAATGCCGATGGTTTCCGGAGTCAGCCCGTTTCCGGCCAGCCAGACGCTCCAGAAGGGCAGAAAAATACCGTAGCTAAAAAAGTAGGTGAAATAACTGAGCGCCAGCCAGCGCGTGGAGTGCAAGACCATGATTTCCTCCCGAATGGTGGCGATAGTCTGGCGATAAACCCCGGCGGGCGCAAGATGCTCTTGTCTGCTGATAGCTCGTTATTTATGCCCCCTCGATGATGATTTTCAGCGAAAAATTCAGCCTCTCTCCCGCGCCTAAAACTCGCAGCCCCGGCTGCCCGTCCATGTTGTGGGCGTTTACCGGATGGCTTTGCGGCTCGAGGCAAAGGAATGATTCACCTTGCATTCTGAACAGCATCAACCACGGAGTTTGCGATAGAATTGTGATATTAATCACGTCATTGCTTACCCTCGCCCGCCCGCCCCAGCCGGAATAACCCACGTTCAGCCAACGATCTTCACCGAACTGAGCCACGCTGAAATTGGCATAGTCGGGCAAGTTTCCTTGCCAGTTGAGAGGTAAGTGATTCTCCCCTTCCGGCCAGTAACCGCTGACCTGGAACTGAACCTTGCTGCGTTCATCGAAAGGGAAAAAGGGATGAAAGCCGCAGCCGTAAAGCGCAGGGACCTCCCCATAGTGGGTAAGCGTTAGCTCCGCTATCAGCTGGTTACGCAGCAACTGGTAGCGGAGCTGCGCCAGATAATCGAAACCGCAGGCATGCTGCCGACGCAGCTGTAATACACAATACTCGGCGCCGTACTCAATAATATCCCAGCGCTGTAACCAGCCGTCACCGTGAAGAAAGAAATACTCGTCGGCATGGTGGCGAGGCAGGACAATCTCCTGCCCATGAAAAATAAAACGGTTGCCGGCGACGCGATTGGCCAATGGCAGCATCGGAAACATGCCGCCGGCGGGATTTTCATATAGCACCGGCGCTTGATATTGCCGCGAGAATAAACTTTGCACTTTGCCTCCCAGAGAAGAGACGCACATCCGCAGATGCGCGTTCTCCAGAATCCACTCTTCCGCCATTAGCGCATCTGCTCCTGCTTCGCCGCATTCACGCCCGTATGACGCTGCGCCAGCTGCTCTTCCAGCGCTTCGAGGGTGATACCTTTCGTTTCCGGGACGTTGCGCAGGATATAGAGGTAGCCGGCAGCGCAAATGACACCATACAGCAGGAAGCTTCCTGCCGCGCCCAGACCGGCATTAAGCAGCGGGAAAGTATAGGTTAACAGGAAACAGGCGATCCACAGCGCCAGGGTACCTAAAGACATCGCGAGTCCACGTACGCGGTTGGGAAAAATCTCCGCCAGCAGCACCCAGGTCACCGGCGCCAGGGTCAACGCATAAATAGCAATCGCCGCCAGCACCAGCAACAGTACCGGCCACCCCATAATGCCCATGGCGTAAGCGCCGGCGATCAGCACATAGATCAGCGTCAATCCCGAAGCGCCAAGCAGCATTAATTTACGGCGACCGATTTTATCCACCAGCGGCAGCGCCGCAATGGTAAAGACCAGATTAACGACGCCCGTCGCGACGATCGATTTCAGCGTGCTGTTAATATCGAACCCCGCCGAGGCAAAAATCTCCTGCGCGTAGTTAAAGATGACGTTAATCCCACACCACTGCTGGAATATGGCGAGCACCATGCCAATGATCACAATCGGTTTCACCTGGGGAGCCAACAGCGCGCCGTAGGAGACTTTATTGTTATCCTTTTCCAGGGTATGCGCGATTTCACGCAGGATCCTGTCGGCATAGTCGGCAGAACCAATGCGTTCCAGCGCAGCCCGGGCGCGCTCCGGTTTACCGGCCTTCATGAGCCAGCGCGGCGACTCGGGGACAAAAAACATCAGGACCAGAAACGCCAGCGCCGGCACCAGTTCCGCACCGAACATCCAGCGCCAGCCCATCTGCCCATTCCAGCTGTCCACAATCATCTGCTGCGTCGCCCCCGGCTCCACCGGTTCAGCAATCATCAGATTGATTAACTGAGCGGCCAGCACGCCAATCACGATGGTGAGCTGATTGACCGCGACAAAACGTCCTCTTTTCTCTGCCGGGCTGACTTCGGCAATGTAAAGCGGGCTGAGAGCGGAAGCCAGACCAATCCCTACGCCGCCCACAATGCGGTAAACCACAAACATATCGAAATGACTGGCGACCGCCGTCCCCCAGGCCGACGCGCTGAACAGCACGGCGGAAAGAATTAATGGCAGCTTGCGCCCCAGTTTGTCTGCGCACCATCCCGAAATTAATGCGCCGAAAATACAGCCCAACAGCGCTGAGCTCATCGCCCAGCCGGATTGCGCCGGGTCCGTAATTGAAAACCAGGCTTCATAAAATGGCTTAGCGCCGCCAATCACCACCCAGTCATAGCCAAACAGTAAACCACCGCAGGCGGCGACCAGACAAATCGTCCAGACGTAGCCCATTTTCAGATGTGTCTGCGCGTTGTTCATAATGATTCCTCTATAAGGGAAACGCAGGGAACAGTAGGGTTCAGGCGGGCCGAGCCCGCCCATTGAGGTTCAGGAAAAAATGCCGCTTTGCAGGGCATGGCGAATCAGATGCGCCTTATCATGAGCCGGATTTATTTGCAGAAGCTGCTGCATCCTCTGCTGGCAGGCGGATACGTTGCCCAGCCCCAGATGGCCCAGCGCTTCAATAAACAAGCAGTGCTGCAGATGTCTCTGCTGCGCTGATACATCGAGAACCACCAGGTCCGGAAGAGAGACGGCAAAAAAATCGACTTGCGGAACGTCATCCCGATGCTGCGCGGCCCAGTCGATAAAATGGCGGAAGTGCTGCTCGGCCTGCGCTGGGTTACCGCTCTTACGCAGCGCAATGCCCTGCCAGAAAAGGTAATCGGCGGGTTGATCGTTGTAGTACCGCCCGGCGTCCAGCGTTGAGCCCCCTTGCCGGGCAAGCTGGTAATATTCCGCCGCCTGCTGCGCATCCCCAGCCTGTTCTGCGCAGTAGCCCAGCAAATACCAGATATCGTTATCCGTTTGCCCAGGCAGTCGCCCCTCCCCCAGATTGTCGGGATAGCGTAATGCGGCTTTCAGACAGTCCGTGGCCTGTTTAAACGCCCCACGCTCGATGAACTGTAATGCCCGATGGAGCTGATTGAGCAAATACTGGCCGGTGATTTTCCCTTCTCCTCCTTCCCAGGGATGGAATACGCGCGTATCCAGAATCGCGGCGGCATCGGCATAATGACCGGACGCGTTCCACAGGCTTAGCAGCTCAGCGGTCAGGTCGTCCCGCTTCAGCACCACGGCTTTACGTTCCACCAGCGTCGTCAGTCGCTCATGTACCGGCCTGGCCAGTAATTTTTGCAAAAAATCGAGTTCAAACAGGAAGCGCGCATTTTCCGGCTCCAGCGCTACGGCGCGCTGCAGATAAGCCAGCGCCTGCGTTGCATCCTGCTGTTTATTCCAGGAGTAAACGCCCAGCAGACGATGAGCGGGCGCATAATCGGGAGATTTTTCGAGCGTCTCGCGCCAGCAGCTCACCGCCTCGTCATAGCGACGTTTGCTGTACCAGAAGCAACCGAGTAGATAGCGGGCAAAAGCGCTGTCGCCCAGCGACTGCAGCATCTGAACTTCATCGAGCGAGTTAGGGAAACGAACATTGTGCGCATGGCAGTGCTCGGCGGCGGCAATAAACTGTTGGCGTTCATTGGCATCATCACTTAGCGACGCACGCCAGAGCATCGGCAGCGCTTCCTGACTGTCCAGAACCGCAAGAACCTCTTTCACCGCCGACGTCTGTCCGATAGAGAGCAGCCAACCCGCCAGCAGGCTGGCGTTGACCCCTCTGCGCCCCGTGATGCGCAGCAGGGCTTCTCGCGCGTCGTCGCTCCGCTCAATCATCCAGCGCGCGCAGTGCAGCGGATAGCTCAATGGGTATTGCTCAAGAGAGGCGAAAATAAACTCCAGCGCTGCTTTCTTCTGCCCACTGTTGGCTAATGCCAGCGCTTTCAACCCCATCGCCAGAGGATTGCTGGCGTTGAACCGCAGACTGGTGTTTACTTTTTCCAGCGCATCGGCAACATCACCGCGCTTCATCGCCAGCCGCGCCAGCGACCACCAGGCGGCGTCACGGCAGTTACCGCTCCAGGTGGCTTTGTAATAGTGATCCCAGGCGCCTGCATCATCCCCCATCCTTTCCAGCACGCTGGCAAGCAGCATACTGGCTTCGCCATCTCGCGGGTTCTTATTCAAACGATGCGCGCGCTGTAGCGCAGCACGGGCACACTGTTCCGCCAGCGCCCAGTCGGCACTGTTGAACGCCAGGGTACCGAGGGCAACATTATTGCGATAATCCTGCGGATCGAGCTCAACCGCCCGACGATAGTAATCCCCGGCGTAGCGGCTTGCGTGGTTGTATTGTTCAAGGTGCTGGCCGATAAAATAGAGCTCGTCGCCATTGTGGATCGCTTCCGGTAACGCGGGCGCTATAGCTGGTTCGGGCAGCGGCGTCTGTTGGGTAATATGTTCCTGATAATCCAGCAGCGGCTGGTTCTCGGCGGTTTTCACTTTGAGGGTTAAGCGCCCGACGCCATTTTCCGGCAGCGTCTGCTGCCAGCTCTCACCGGGCTTCAGCGTCAGCTGAGTTTCGTACAATGGCTGATGGTCAGCGCTGAGTTCAACCACGATATGATTTAGCGGAGCAATGGCATATACGCCAAGCTGCAGTTGCCCAGACTCGCGAACCAGCTTCAGTGCCAGCTGTGTATTGGCATTTTGCACCATCCCTAACTCGCTGTAGGGAAGGAAATTTTGCACAAACACCTTCTCTTCATAAGGCGCAAGCCACGTAAAGTCAGGCTGGTTATCGGTGAAGACGCCGGTCATCAGCTCAATATAAGGGCCATTTTCATCGGTCAGATTTCGATCCCAGGCCTGGCCAAAATCCCCGTACCCCCAGCTCCACTGTTTCTTGCCAGGAGAGACATGGTGATCGGCAACATGCAGTAACCCGCCTCGCTCGTCATGATGATAAGCGCCGACAAAATCGTAATCCGACTTCTCCGCCATATACGAAGTGGGTACCGGGACGTTTTTATAACGGGAGATATCAACCCCCGCAGAATAGTCCACTTTGTAGTAGGTACCGGTGGCAATCGGGAAAGCGGAAACATCACGCTTACCATGGTCGAATACAGCGGTGACATCGGGTGGGAATACACTCTGGTGGGCATCGCCGCCTTTTACTGCAGGGTTGGCCCACCACAGGAAATGGCGCGGCGTGGCGTTACCATTGAAGATCTTGCCAGTGATTTCAATCAGCGCGCGGTCAGGATAGAGCGTAAACCCGGCCATAACCTGCAAACCGCGCATGGGCTCCGCTTCCCCCATCCATACGGTCTGCGCGCCGTTTTCTCCCTGCTGAATAGAAAAATCGACCGGCTTAAAGGTCGTCGGCCGGTGATGTTGCGGCCAGTTAAATTCGATTCCGCCGGAGATCCAGGGCCCGAGCAGCCCTACCAGGGCTGGCTTAACCACCTCATTGTAATAGACGAAATCACGTTGTTTGACTTTGTCATATGCCCGGTGAATACGGCCGCCAAGCTCCGGTAGCAGCATGACCCGAAGGAAATCATTCTCCATCCACACTGCCTGATAATCGCGCATTTCGCGTTCGCCGGTCAGGGTATCAATCACGCCGTAGGGATAGACGCTGCCGGAAGATCCTTGATAAACACGTTTTTCCAGAAACATAGGGTTCGGATCTTCCGCTCCCGTCGTCCACGTTGGTAATGAAATGATTTCCTGCCAGACCTTAACCGAACCGTACATGATGCCTCCACTAAACAAAACGAAGTAAAAGTTGCAATAACAGGAGTCTATATCGCCAATTCGCTGTTAAAATGCGCAATGCTCACGCAATATAGTTAAGGGAGTTAAGTGTATGCAGCGTACTGGCTTTAATAACGCCCGGGTCCGGCAGGCCAATAAGTCGATTTTTCTTTCCCATCTGTGGCGGGAAAAGCAGCTCAGTAAATCACAGCTCTCTCAACTCACCGGTCTCTCCATTCCGGCGGTGAGCAATATTCTGGCCGAGCTGCTTAGCGAGGGATTGATCGGTCACTCAACGGAACACTTGAGCAAACGGGGCGTAAACAGCGGCAGCTACCAGATCCCCGAGCACGGCGCCTGGACACTGTGCATGAATATCACCCCGACCAGCATTGAATATCAGCTTGCCGACGCCCGCCTGCTGGCAGTGGATGGCCATCAGCATTTGCCGGTCAACGCGCCCACTCCTCAGGCCCTGCTTGAGGCCATTGTTGAATGCTGGCGGCATATCCACCGCCGCTACCCGCAGCACAGCATCAATCTCGCCCTTGGCGTGCATGGACAGGTTGATCCGATTACCGGCGTTTCACAAACCATGCCCCAGGCACGCTGGAAAACACCGATCGAAATAAAGTATCTGCTTGAGGAGCGGCTTAGCGTGCAGGTTCGGGTGGATAACGACTGCGTGATGCTGGCGCTGGCGGAGAAGTGGCAGCATCAGGGTACACAGCAGGATTTTTGCGTGATCAACGTCGACTACGGTATCGGCTCGTCATTTGTGATTAACGATCATATTTATCGCGGCAGTCTGTACGGCAGCGGGCAGATTGGGCATACGATTGTCAATCCTGACGGCAAAGCCTGCGACTGCGGAAGATACGGTTGCCTCGAAACCGTCGCCTCTCTCAGCGCGCTGAAAAAACAGGCCCGAATGTGGCTCAAAACGCAGCCTGAAGCAACGCTCTCCCCTGAGCAGTTAACCACGGCGTCGCTCATTGAGGCCTGGAAAGAGGGAGATGTGCAAATTCGCGCATGGGTTGATAACGCTGCCAACGCGATTGGCTTAAGCCTCTATAATTTCCTGAATATATTAAATATTAATCAAATATGGCTTTACGGGCGCAGCTGCGCCTTCGGTGAGCAGTGGCTGGAAAGTATCGTCAAACAAACGGGTTTCAACCCCTTTGACCACCGGGATACGCCGCGAGCGCACGCCACCCAAATTGGCTTTGGCCAGCTGACACGCGCCCAGCAGCTGATGGGGATAGGTTATCTGTACGTTGAGGAGCAATTGCAGACGCTGGTTTAGTCATAAACGAACGTGGCGGAGCGCAAATTTGTGTATTACGTTTAAATCACACGTCTCTCATAACGAGCTGATTATGAACACACTCCGCTATTTTGATTTTGGCGCTTCCCGCTCTCTGTTGCTGCTTATCGCCCGCATCGCCGTGGTGATTCTGTTTATTCTTTTTGGCTACCCCAAACTGCTGGGCTTTGACGGTACGGTGCAGTACATGGCCGCCTCCGGCGCGCCGATGCCGACCCTGGCGGCGATTATCGCCGTCATTATGGAAGTGCCTGCCGCGATTCTGATTGTGCTCGGCTTTTTCACCCGCCCGCTGGCGGTCATCTTTATTTTCTACACCCTGGGCACGGCGGTGATTGGCCATCACTACTGGGATATGACTGGCGATGCGGTATTGCCGAACATGATTAACTTCTGGAAAAACGTCAGCATCGCCGGCGCTTTCCTGCTGCTGGCGGTAACCGGCCCCGGGGCGATCTCCCTCGACCGCCGCTAATCTCCAGATGCAAAAAAGGCCGCATACGCGGCCTTTTTGATGTCAACGCTAACGCTTACGCATATACCGGGAAGCGGGCGCAGATATCCAGCACTTTACCTTTCACGCGCTCAATGACCGCGTCGTCATTGATATTGTCCAGCACGTCACACATCCAGCCAGCCAGCTCTTTGACTTCCGCTTCTTTAAAGCCGCGGCGAGTCACTGCCGGAGAACCGATACGGATACCGGAGGTTACGAACGGGCTCTTCGGATCGTTCGGCACGCTGTTTTTGTTGACGGTGATGTTGGCGCGGCCCAGAGCGGCGTCAGCTTCTTTACCGGTCAGGTTTTTATCCACCAGATCCAGCAGGAACAGGTGGTTCTCAGTACCGCCAGACACCACTTTGTAGCCGCGGTTCAGGAACACTTCCACCATCGCTTTAGCGTTTTTCGCAACCTGCTGCTGGTAAACTTTAAACTCTGGCTCCATCGCTTCTTTCAGCGCCACCGCTTTCGCCGCGATAACGTGCATCAGCGGGCCGCCCTGCGCGCTTGGGAACACGGCAGAGTTCAGTTTTTTGTACAGCTCTTCGCTACCGCCTTTCGCCAGAATCAGGCCGCCGCGCGGACCCGCCAGGGTTTTGTGGGTGGTGGTGGTCACAACGTGAGCATGCGGAACCGGGTTCGGATACACACCAGCGGCAATCAGGCCTGCCACGTGCGCCATATCGACGAACAGGTAAGCGCCGATGCTGTCAGCGATTTCACGCATTTTCGCCCAGTCAACGATACCGGAGTAAGCGGAGAAACCACCGATGATCATCTTCGGTTTGTGTTCCTGAGCCTGCTTCGCCATATCGTCATAGTCAATTTTACCGGACTCATCGATACCGTAAGGGATGATGTTGTACAGTTTGCCGGAGAAGTTAACCGGGGAGCCGTGAGTCAGGTGGCCGCCCTGCGCCAGGTTCATACCGAGCACGGTGTCGCCCGGCTGCAGCAGCGCGGTGTAGACGGCAAAGTTAGCCTGGGAGCCGGAGTGCGGCTGGACGTTAGCATAGTCAGCGCCGAACAGTTCTTTCGCGCGGTCGATTGCCAGCTGTTCAACCACGTCGACGTATTCACAGCCGCCGTAGTAACGCTTGCCCGGATACCCTTCAGCATATTTGTTGGTCAGCTGAGAGCCCTGCGCCTGCATAACGCGCGGACTGGTGTAGTTTTCGGAGGCGATCAGTTCGATGTGCTCTTCCTGACGTACTTTTTCCTGCTCCATAGCCTGCCACAGTT